>Ga0208251_1000064_pt1 | contig 37013 bp, 38 predicted proteins | sample CryBogCBE15Jun09_FD_184560 | JGI IMG/M metagenome (GOLD analysis project Ga0208251, IMG submission 184560) | Freshwater microbial communities from Crystal Bog, Wisconsin, USA - CBE15Jun09 (SPAdes) (version 2) | ecosystem: Environmental > Aquatic > Freshwater > Lake | place: Crystal Bog...
GTTTTTGTGCTGGTGTTGAAAGAGCAATTCTTATTGTTGAAGAATCTTTAAAAAAATTTGGGGCTCCCATCTACGTAAGACATGAAATTATTCATAATGCTTATGTAGTTAAAGATTTCGAAAGTAGGGGAGTTATTTTTGTAAATGATTTATCTCTAGTTCCAAAAGGGGCGATCCTAATATTTAGCGCACACGGGGTATCCAAAGCAGTGAGGTATGCGGCTGATGAGTATGAGCTCACTGTGTTTGATGCGACTTGCCCTTTAGTAGCCAAGGTACATGCTGAAGTAGTGCGCCTAAAAGAGCGTGGTTATCAAATTATTATGATTGGTCACCATGGACATCCTGAGGTAGAGGGGACTATGGGTCAGATTGATGACTCCATTTATCTCATTGAGCGCGTATCAGATGTTGCTAACCTAAACTTTAGTGAGAGTGACTTATTGGCTTACGTTACGCAAACGACTTTATCGATTGATGAAACTCGTGAAATTACAGCTGCATTAGTTCAAAGGTATCCCCAGATACATGCACCCAAGCGGCAAGATATTTGCTATGCAACTCAAAATCGTCAGGATGCTGTGAAAAAAATGGCTCCTCATGTCGATGTCGTTATCGTAGTCGGTAGTCAAAATAGCTCTAATTCCAAGCGACTTCAAGAATTAGCTAGCAGTTTGCATATTCCCGCTTATTTGGTTGATAACCCAAACCAAATCCAAAATAAATGGTTTAAAGGGGCAGCTAATATTGGTATTACGGCTGGTGCATCAGCTCCCGAGGCATTAACCGCCAAAATTATCGAGGCAGTGGGCGTGATTTGTCAGGCCAGAATACTGGCCATGGATGGCATTGAAGAGGGTGTCAATTTCTCTTTACCAAAGGCTTTGCTAGAGGCAGCCTAGACCCTAAAAATTCGCTTTCTTATTGATATATAAGGGTTTTCACTGGTAAAAACAGGCTATAAAAGTGTCAAATTTAATTGACACTTTAAAATGTCAATGACAAAATCATTTACATGAATCTGCCAGAGCCTAGAGCAATTTTGACGCTTTTGAAGCCCATCACTTGGTTTCCTCCAATGTGGGCGTTTGCTTGCGGCTCCATCACCGGTAGTGAAGCTATCAAACAAAATTTACCCATATTTTTCTTGGGCTTGCTTTTAACGGGCCCACTTGTTTGCGCCTCAAGTCAGGCAGTAAATGACTGGTATGACCGTCATGTTGATGCTATCAATGAGCCTGATAGACCAATACCATCAGGCAGGATTCCTGGGCGCTGGGGCTTATACATCGCCATTATTTGGTCATTGATTTCACTGTATGTAGCTAGCTACTTGGGCGTGATCGGATTTTTAGCAACTGTCTTGGCTTTGATATTAGCTTGGCTATATAGCATGCCACCTATTCGATTTAAAAATAATGGCTGGATTGGAAATCTTGCTTGTGGTGTCAGCTATGAAGGCTTGGCTTGGATAACAGGTGCAACATTGTTATCGGGTGGATCAATACCAAATAAACCATCGCTATTGCTCGCGGGTCTTTATAGTGCAAGTGCTCATGGGATTATGACCTTGAATGATTTCAAGGCAATTGAGGGAGATCGTCAAATGGGCGTGCGCTCCTTGCCTGTTCAGCTTGGAGCAAAAAGAGCGGCTCAATTTTCTGCAGCGTTTATGTTAATCCCACAGATCTTTGTACTGATATTACTGTTGTACTGGGGCAAGGAGAGTTATGCCATTGTGATTGGCGGACTAATGCTTGGTCAGATATTCCTATTGATTGATTTCCTCAAAAGACCCATACAAAAAGCACTTTTCTATAGTGGCTTTGGGGTTCCATTATTGGTATCAGGAATGATGGTTGCAGCATTTGCAGTCAAAGGTATGGAGATAGCATCGTGAGTATTGCAATTACTCAACCCCTCATTCGTCATTCCACCTTTGGATGGCTCCGAATCGTGCGATTAGGTCTTGTCCAGGCTTCAATAGGCGCAATTGTTGTCATGACAACCTCAACACTCAACCGCATCATGGTCGTTGAATTGGCTTTACCAGCCAGTCTCCCTGGGCTTTTGGTTGCTATTCATTATTTTGTACAGGTTATTAGGCCGCGGATGGGATTTGAATCTGATAGTGGCTCAAAGAAAACCCCGTGGATTATCGGCGGTGTTGCATTACTAGCATTAGGTGGATTCGGTGCTGCAATTGCAACGACACTGATGGGCATTAATTTAATCGTCGGAATACTCGGTGCCATTGTGGCCTTCTTCCTAATTGGTATTGGCGTCAGTATGAGTGGCACATCTTTGCTCGCGTTATTAGCAAAAGGAGTCAGTGATGAACGTAGGGCGGCCGCTGCTACAACTGTATGGCTGATGATGATCTTTGGTTTTGCATTAACTAGCGGGCTAGCAGGGAAATTTTTAGATCCTTATACCCCCGAAAAGGTGATTCTGATTTCGGGGATCATCTCATTAGTCGCTATTGCACTTACATCCTCAGCTCTTTACAAACTAGAGGGAGCTGATCTTGAAAATAGAATATCAAATACCAAAGAAAAGGTCCCTTTTAAGATCGCGCTCAGAGAGATCCTAGCTGATCCCGATGCTAAAAGATTCACCATTTTTATCTTTTTGTCGATGTTAGCTTTTAGTGCGCAGGACTTAATTTTGGAGCCCTTCGCAGGAATCATTTTCAAATACACCTTGGGAGAGACAACCAGCCTATCAGGAATTCAACATTCTGGAGTTTTAACAGGCATGCTATTGGTTGCCGTTTGTGGATCAAGTAGATTGAGACGCTATTTTGGATCTCTGAGGTCATGGATGATTTATGGTTGCCTTGCATCAGCGCTAGCAATGTTTGGATTGGTCTTAGCTGGGATGTTGGAAGGTGAATGGCCATTAAAGCTGAATGTCTATATTTTGGGGCTTGCAAATGGCGCATTTTCAATTGCTGCAATTGCATCAATGATGCGTTTAGCAGTAGTTGGCGGTAGCGGAAAAGAGGGCGTCAGAATTGGGCTTTGGGGTGGTGCCCAAGCGATCGCATTTGGTCTAGGTGGACTTCTAGGAGCAGCAGCAAGCGATCTGGCTCGTTCACTATTTACGAATGCTGCCTGGGCCTATGCCAGTGTATTTTTTATAGAGGCAGTTTTATTTATTGCCTCTGCCTATATGGCATCTTTGGTTGAGCGTAAATCCTCTAATGAATACAAAGCGGGGTAAAACATGACAACAGAATTTATTTATGACGCAGTGGTTGTTGGGGGTGGACCCGCAGGCGCTACTGCAGCTCAAACGCTTGCTCAAAAAGGTAAGCATGTCTTGCTATTAGATAAACGCGGACGTATTAAGCCGTGCGGTGGAGCTATCCCTCCGCGTTTAATCAAAGATTTTCAGATTCCAGATGAGCTATTGGTAGCAAAAGCAAAATCCGCTCGAATGGTTTCACCTCTTGGAAAAACGGTTGACATCCCTATTGAGAATGGTTTTGTAGGGATGGTTGATCGTGCCCAGTTTGATGAATGGCTAAGAAAGCGTGCAGTTGCAGCAGGGGCAGTTCGTGAGGATGGATTATTTGAAACCCTTAAACGAGAGGGTGCCAATGTACGCATTTACTATCGCACACGAGGAGCGCTTGAGAGTGGCCAAGATGCGCTAAAGAGTGTTTTAGCAAAATCTGTGGTTGGTGCCGATGGAGCTAAATCACAGGTAGGAAGAAGTGCGGGTGTTAAGGGTTGCGCTGAGGCGAATTATGTTTTTGCTTATCACGAGATTATTAAAACTCCTAAAGACAGTCCAAGCTCATTTGATGCAAGTCGATGCGATGTGTTGTATCAACAGCCGGTATCGCCTGACTTTTATGGCTGGGTGTTTCCCCATGGCGATACGATCAGTATTGGTACTGGTAGCGCTGATAAGGGTTTTTCGCTCCGCAATGCAGTAGGTCAATTGAGGAAAGATATTGGACTAGAGCACGCAGAGCTAGTTCGACATGAGGGCGCGCCGCTCCCTATGAAGCCATTAAAAAAATGGGATGATGGAAAGCAGGTTGTACTTGCTGGAGATGCTGCAGGAGTAGTAGCTCCAGCGTCTGGTGAAGGAATTTATTACGCCATGCTTGGCGGTCAATTAGCGGGTGAGGCTATTGCTGAGTTTGTAGAAACCCAAGACCCCGCCAAACTACAGCTCGCAAGAAAAAGATTTATGAAAGAGCATCGCATGACATTTCTGGTGCTTGGAATCATGCAGTATTTTTGGTACTCAACCGATAAGCGCCGTGAGAGCTTTGTCAAAATGTGCGAAGACAAAGATGTTCAAAGATTGACATTTGAGTCGTATATGAACAAGAAGCTAGTGCGTAAAAAGCCTATGGCTCATCTCAAGATCTTTATCAAAGATATGGGACATCTTTTAGGATTAGCCAAGGTATGAAGTTCTTTTTTCAACATAAGTACCTTTGGATGATTGCAGCCTGGATGGTTGCAACATCATTCTTGGGTGGCATGGCTACAAAGCTAGGTCCTTGGTACTTCTCCTTAATACAGCCTCCCTGGAAACCACCAGATTGGTCGTTTGGAGTCATTTGGACAATTATTTTTATTTTGTCTGCGCTTGCCTGGATGATTGCCTTTAATAACCATCCAACACAATCTCAGAAAAATAAAATTACCTTCCTTTTTGGGTTGAATGGATTTCTAAATGTGCTCTGGAGTATTTTCTACTTTAGGATGCAGCATCCTGATTGGTCGTTTATAGAGGCATTTTTCCTCTGGGGTTCAGTGCTAGCGATTATTTTAGTAATGTGGCCGATAAGAAAATTGGCTGCATCCCTGATGTTGCCTTACTTAATATGGGTCACTATCGCAATGTGCTTGAATTGGGAAACGATGGCCTTGAATCCGGGAGCCTACTAAGAGCATGTCAGGGATGAAGCTATTAAATCTCGGTGTTAATCACCATACAGCGCCAGTCGATATTCGAGAAAGCGTTGCTGTCTCGCCCGAGGTTTTGCAGGACTCATTGATAGATTTGCGTAAATATTTGCAAGGAACTGACTCTGGCAATAAGCCAGAGGTGGCCATATTGTCTACATGCAATCGTATGGAGATTTATTGTGCAGCAAATGATATTGAATATACCGAGAACCATCTAGAGGATCGTGCCTTTGAGTGGTTAGCAGCACAAAATAATGTTCAAAAAGATGAGTTACGTCCTTACATCTACTCGGCAAAAGAAAGTGATGCTGTAAAACATGCATTTAGGGTGGGGAGTGGTTTGGATTCAATGGTCTTGGGTGAGACGCAAATCCTTGGGCAAATGAAAAAAGCAATAGAGAATGCTAATCAAGTCGGTACTTTGGGGACTTATTTAAAGCCCTTATTTAGTAAAACATTTTCAGTAGCTAAGGTTGTTCGCGGCAATACCCAAATTGGGGCACACTCGATATCAATAGCGGGCGCCTCCATTAAGTTGGTTGAGCGTATTTTTGGCAAAGTCAGTGAATGCAATATTTTATTCATTGGTGCCGGGGAAATGATTGGGCTTTGCGCAAATCACTTTGCAGGAAAAAATCCGAAAAAGATTGCTATCTCAAACAGAACTGTTGACCGAGGCAATGACTTAATTAAAACTTTCTCTGATAAGAATCTAGAAACTGAAGTGTTTCCATTGATTGACTTGCCGAAGCAGTTACATAAATACGATGTTGTTGTTTCTTGCACTGCTAGTTCGCTTCCTATCATCGGTATGGGAATGGTAAAAACAGCACTGAAAGCTAGGCAATCTCGCCCCATAGTCCTGATAGATTTAGCGGTTCCAAGAGATTTTGAGTCTGAAATTAAGAGTCTTAAAAACGCCTATCTTTACTCAATCGATGATCTTGGTGAGATAGTCAGTGCGGGTAAGGCTAATCGTCAAGATTGTATTGGCGATGCAGAAAAGATCATTGAGAGAGGTGTTATTGAGTTTTATGAAACCCTAGAGAAAAGGGCTGTTGTACCAATCATTAAATCAATTCAGAACGTCGGTGAGCAATACCAAAAAATTGAGCTCGAAAAAGCAAGCAGAAGGATTGCGAATGGCGATGACCCTATGGTCGTTCTTTCGCATATGGCAATAGCGCTCGCTAATAAGTTTATGCATGCACCAATTCATGCTTTAAAGCAGTCTTCCGATGCGAATTTGGAAGAATATAAACAAATCATTTCTAAAATCTATTCATCTAAATGAGTTGGCTATGCTAAAAATGACTAACCTACTCGAGACCATATCAAGCCCAGATGATCTCCGGGCTTATGAGGCATCTAAGCTTCCTCAAGTAGCAAAAGAGCTTAGAAATTTTATATTGAGCTCTGTTTCAAGTACGGGTGGACATCTTTCCTCAAACCTAGGAACCGTAGAGCTTGCAATCGCGCTGCATTATGTATTTGATACTCCTTATGATCGTCTGATCTGGGATGTAGGCCATCAAAGCTATGCTCATAAAGTACTTACAGGCCGCAGGGAGGCCATGTCGGGCTTAAGACAGTTCGGCGGTATTTCAGGGTTTCCTAAGCGCAGCGAGAGTGAATATGATGCATTTGGCACTGCCCATTCATCTACCAGTATTTCTGCAGCTTTGGGAATGGCTGTCGCTGCTAAAACAAAAAATGAGAAGCGTAATGTAGTCGCAATTATTGGCGATGGTGCAATGAGTGCTGGTATGGCATTTGAGGCAATGAATAATGCTGGCGTGAATAAAAAAGTTCCACTTATTGTCATTCTTAATGATAACGAGATGTCAATTTCACCGGCGGTAGGTGCAATGAATCGCTATCTAGTGAAGTTAATTTCTGGATCAATGTATGCCGCCACCAAGAGGGGAATCGATAAGGTGCTCTCTGTGGCCCCACCCATTCGTGAATTTGCAAAAAGATTGGAGGGTCATGCAAAGGGAATGGTTGGACCTGCGACTATTTTTGAAGAGTTCGGGTTTGATTATTACGGCCCAATAGATGGCCATGATTTGGAAGTATTAATTTCCACCCTACAAAACGTTAAAACCCTTGCTCAAACTGAAGGGCCACAGTTTCTTCATATTGTTACTAAAAAAGGTAAAGGATACTCATTAGCTGAGCTTGACCCCATTGCCTATCATGGCCCAAGCCCATTTGATCCGATAGCAGGAATTGTGACAAAGCCTGTGCTTAAGAAAACCTATACCCAAGTATTTGGTGAGTGGTTATGCGATATGGCACAGGTGGATGAGCGCTTGATCGCTATTACCCCTGCCATGCGAGAGGGCTCCGGATTAGTCGAGTTTGAGAAGCGTTTTCCTGATCGCTACTACGATGTAGGAATAGCAGAGCAACATGCCGTTACCTTCGCGGCTGGAATTGCCTGTGAGGGACTAAAGCCAGTGGTTGCAATTTATTCGACATTCTTGCAGCGTGGCTATGATCAACTCATACATGATGTGACTTTGCAGAACCTACCAATCGTATTTGCTATTGATCGTGCAGGTATGGTGGGGGCCGATGGGGCAACGCATGCTGGAGTATTTGACATTGCTTTTTTACGCTGCTTACCAAATTTAGTTCTGATGACACCATCCAATGAACAGGAATGTCGGGCGATGCTAACAACTGCTTTTCATCATGATGGTCCTACGGCTGTGCGCTATCCGCGTGGCTCCGGAATTGGGCTGGAAACATCAGGAGCTGCTTTGGATCCTTTGCCCATTGGTAAGGGGCACCTAGTTCGTACAATAGATGAAACCTCACCCCAAAAGAAAAAAATTGCTTTCATTTGTTTTGGACCATTGCTGTATACCGCTCTCTCTGTAGCCCAAGAGATAAATGCTACCGTCGCAGATATGCGCTTTGTGAAGCCTTTAGATGAAAAATTATTATTAGAAATCGCTGATAGTCACGATGGTTTGGTATTTGTTGAAGATAGCGCTACTAAGGGGGGCGCTGGTAGTGCCTGCTTAGAGCTTCTATCTGATCACAATGTCCATATTCCATCTCTTTTACTAGGTTTACCTGATGAGTATGTAGAGCATGGTGAGCTTAATTTACTGTTAGATGGCTATGGGCTGTCTAAGGAAAAGATGAAACAAAGAGTGTTGGCTCGTTTCTTATAAGGCCTGATGAAGAGTGGAGCCGATTGAGATTGCCCCATTTCGTGATTTATGTACTGATTGTGGCGTATCTCGAACAGCCGAGCCCAAACGTTGCGCAACTGCCTGCCAGTTTATTCAGCCTAATTACCCAAAATTCGAAACATTAGCGCACGGTAGGGAACGTACTACAGATCATTCTGACGAGGTCTTTTTTGGACCATATTTAGAAATGTTTAGGGCCAGGTTAAAGCTGCCATTAAAGGGTGCTCAGTGGACTGGAATCATCACCAGACTTTGTGAGATCTTGCTAGAGCAGGGGCTAGTTGAAGCGGTAATTACAATGCGCTCTGATGAGCATGACCGTTGGAAGCCGGTGCCAGTGATCGTGACGAGATCGCGGGATATGGCGCAATGTAGGGGAATGAAGATGGGCTATGCCCCAATCATTCAATATCTAGAACAAGCAAGAGATCTTGGGTATAAAAAAGTAGCCATGGTGGGTATTCCATGCCAGGTCTATGCAGCACGAGCACTCGAACAAGAATTTGGCTTTGAGAAATTGTTGATTATTGGTTCGCCTTGTTCTGATAACACCACTACTGAACACTTTCATCAGTTCTTGGGTTTGCTCTCTGATAAGCCAGAAACAATTACGTATCTGGAATTTAGGGCTGACTATCATGTGGAGATTCGCTTTGAGAATGGCCGAAAGCAAGAAATACCTTTTTTAAAGCTACCCCTATCAAATTTACCTGCGGATTTTTTCCCTACAACATGCAAGACTTGTGTTGACTATGTCAATTCACTTTCTGATATTACAGTTGGGTATATGGCAGGTACAGGTGAGCAATGGATCATTATTCGTAATGTAAAGGGCAAGGGTCTAGCAAGCTTGCTTGCAGCAGAACTTGTTTTAGAACCCCTATCTTCTGCGGGCAATCGCTTAAGTCCTGTGAAGGGCTTTATGAGGAATGTAGAGTTAGCAGCTGGTGGCTTACCGCTCCAAAGGATGCCTAATTTTTTAAGAGGCATATTTGCCTGGGTAATGCCGAGGTTTGGGCCCCGCGGTCTCGAGTTCGCAAAAGCAAGAATTGAGATGAAGGCAATCGAATCCATCATTCATTTGCGAAATACTGCGCCGCACAAAATCAAGAATATGGTTCCAGGCCACATCTGGAAGCTAGGGCAGGCATATGGTTTAAAGCCTAGTAACGATGAAATTAAAGGATCTAGGGAAAGCACTTAGCAATTAGTCTTTGTGGTTTGAACTAAATCACTTTATAAAGTAATCATTCCAATAAAGAGGCTCTTAGGCAGCCACGGTATTTTTCAAAAAACTCTTTTGAGACCGTGTCTTGATCAAGTGATGTTCATGAATTTATCCAGGCTAGTGAGCATTGCAGGATTTAAAAAGAGATCTGCTCGTGACGATTACAAGCTAGATCAACAACAAACAAATAATGCTTCAGGCGATATGTGGGAAGACTGCTTAGTATCTAATGCGCCCACAAAAGCAACGTTTGATCAGGACAAAAAATCTCATCCAATAGAAAAAGCCTGCACTGAGGGCGAGTATCTTGAATCTCTAGTTAAAACCATTGAGGGAAATATTCTTCCTCTGATTATTGAGCAGCACTTAGATTCATCGATTCCCTCGCAATTACCAGTCAAGCAAATCATTGATCAAAAAGCTGTTGATGATTTAACTGCATTAGTTTTGCAAGAAGATGCTCGTGTTTCCGTTGACTACGTAAAAGAGATCAATGCCTCTGGCACTACTTTAGAAGATATTTATTTACTCTTACTAACTCCTGTAGCTAGAAAATTAGGTGCGATGTGGGAGGATGATGAATCTAGTTTTACAGAGGTAACCATAGGACTTTGGCGAATCAAGCAATTAATGTATGACCTAAGCCCCATTTTTCAACAGTATTCCGAGCAGGGTAAAACCGGCTCTAGCATCATGTTGGTTCCATTACCTGGCTCGCAACATAATTTGGGGCTCTTTATGGTCTCCGAGTTTTTTGCAAAAGCGGGATGGCGTATCTGGGGTGAATTAGCCGCTACCGAAGAAGAAATTGTCTCTATGGCTGCTAACGAGTGGTTCGATATTGTCGGTTTATCAGCCAGTGTTCGAGAGCAATTTCCGCAATTGAAGGAATTAATCAAGAGTATTAAGGCTAAGTCAAAAAATCCTCATGTCGGGATCATCATTGGTAGTCCTGTTTTTAATCAGTTCCCCGAACTGATAAATGATCTTGGGGCGGATATGGTTGGCATGGACGCTGAGGATGCGCTTGAAAAAGCCAGCTTTTATGTTGAGAAATTGCGCTAAATCATTAATGTATTAATGTGGCAGTACAGCTAGAGTTACTCATCAGGGCTTGTTTTTTGTCGAACAACCGATAAAACATCTATTTTTCTGAAGAAAAAGTCATCTTTGATATAGTCTTCGGGTATTTACCCTTCATGGAAGATATCCAGTATGGAAACAAGTAGAGACCTCGAACGCGGTTTAGGCCAGCGTCACATAGAAATGATCGCCATTGGCGGTTGTATAGGAACCGGTCTTTTTATGGGCTCCGGCAAAGCCATCTCTTTGGCTGGCCCAGGGATTCTATTTATATACGCTCTTACAGGCTTCATTCTTTATTTTGTTATGCGAGCGATGGGTGAACTCTTGCTCTATAACTTGGAGTACAAATCTTTCGTAGATTTCTCTGAAGATATTTTGGGACCGACTGCCGGCTTCTTTGTAGGCTGGTCTTATTGGTTTGTGTGGATCGTGGCGGCAATTGCAGAAATTATTGCGATTAGTGGCTACATCTCTTTTTGGCTCCCTAATTTACCCCATTGGATTTCTGCAGTTTGTATTATTTTGCTCTTGCTCACACTGAATCTGCTGACTGTTAAAGCTTTTGGAGAGCTGGAATTTTGGATGGCGATCATTAAGGTCGTCGCGATTGTTGGATTGATTTTCTTGGGTCTATATTTATGTGTCACTGGATTTGTATCTCCTTCTGGAATTCAGGCCAAAGTGAGTAATCTTTGGTCTTATGGTGGCTTTATGCCGCATGGGGTGACAGGTCTGCTTGCTGGCTTACAGATGACGATTTTTGCTTTTGCTGGCATGGAGATCATTGGCACCATGATGGCTGAAACTCGGAACCCTAAAGTGATGTTGCCAGATGCAATCCATAAAATCCCTATGCGCATTATGATTTTTTATGTCGGCACAATTTTGGTTCTCATGATGGTAACGCCATGGACAGATATCTCTCCCGATGAAAGTCCATTTGTTGGCATGTTCTCTTTAATTGGCATGGTCAGCGCTGCGTCGATCGTGAACTTAGTAGTGATTAGTTCTGCGACCTCATCGAGTAATAGCGGCATCTATGCGACTTCGCGGATGCTATATGGCCTGGCTAAGCAACATCATGCACCTACAGTATTTGGTAGGTTGTCATCCCATAAGATCCCATCGGGTGGTATTTTCTTGGGAACGGGACTGATTTTGTCAGCAGCATTAATCCTCACTACCACTCAGTCAATGATGTCTGCTTTTGAATTGGTTGGTAGCGTTGCTGCAATCATTTTCATCTATATCTGGTCAATGATTCTGATTGCCTATCTTGTGTATCGTAAGCGTCTACCACAAGCTCATGATGAGTCTGAGTTTAAGATGCCTTTGAGTAAAACCATGCCTTACGTTTCTTTTGCATTCTTTGCGATCGTTATCTATGCTCTATCTTTGAGTGAAGATACTCGTATTGCACTATACGCATTACCGATATGGTTTTTGGTACTCGGGCTGATTTACTTCTTCAAAACCCGCAACAATCCTTATCACCAAAAGTTTGTTGAGCAATTTCGTGAGAAAGTAATCTCACAAAATGCAGCTGCTAAAGAATATCGGTCGAGAGCGCGCTAGAGTAATACCCTCTTGAGTAGTATTGGTAGTTGAGTAATCTAATCAAGCAATTGTTTTGCCCTAGTCCGAGGAGCATAATGAAAGGACAGAATATCAACAAGGGGTAATACGATGCTTGATGCACTTATTTTGAGCAGAATTCAGTTTGCTGCCAACATTACTTTCCATATCCTGTTCCCAACGATTTCTATCGCGTTAGCTTGGGCTCTCCTGTACTTCAAGATCAAGTTTAATAAGACCGGTGATTCTGAGTGGAGTGAGGCTTATCAGTTCTGGGTCAAAATCTTTGCTCTGACCTTTGCGCTAGGGGTTGTGAGCGGTATTACGATGAGCTTTCAGTTCGGTACTAATTGGCCGGGCTATATGCAAACGGTCGGTAATATTGCCGGCCCCTTGTTAGGCTACGAAGTATTGTCAGCCTTCTTTCTAGAAGCCACCTTTTTGGGGATCATGCTGTTTGGAGCAAAACGGGTTTCACAAAGAGCTCATACCGTTGCCACCTTTCTGGTTGCCTTTGGAACTTCGCTATCCGCTTTCTGGATCATCGTTTTAGATTCTTGGATGCAAACCCCACAAGGTTTTGAAATGATTAATGGTCAAGCGCATGCGACCAATTGGATTGAAATTGTTTTTAATCCATCAATGCCATATCGGCTCTTTCATATGATGACGGCTTCGTTTCTAACTGTCACCTTCTTGATTGCAGGTATCTCTGCTTATCGCTATCTACGCGGTATTAATCCGGTTGGTAGTAGAGCATTGATTAAATTAGCAATGACCGTAGCTGTGGTGTTGGCACCCTTGCAAATCGTACTAGGCGATATGCATGGTCTGAATACCCTGGAATATCAGCCTGCCAAGGTAGCAGCGATGGAAGGTATTTGGCAAACCACTAAAGGCGCCGATGCAGTTTTGTTTGCTATTCCAGATGAAGCTACTCAGTCTAACCAGTATGAGGTCGCTGTACCAAAGCTGGCATCTTTGTATCTCACCCACTCTTTAGATGGTGAGGTCCAGGGCTTAGACGCATTCCCCGATACACATCCGCCGGTTAAGCCAGTCTTCTTTGCATTCCGGATCATGGTTGGAGTTGGATTATTAATGCTGCTGACCGCATTTGTAGGCTTCTACCTGGTCAGAAAAAAACAAGAATTACCCCGATGGCTTTTACAGGCCTTAAGCGTGATGAGTTTCTCTGGCTGGGTTGGCGTAGTGGCGGGCTGGTATGTGACCGAAGTGGGAAGACAGCCTTTCCTGGTAACCGGTACTTTGAAAACAGCTGATGCCGTTACTAAGCTGCCAACAAATATGATTTTGGGAACCCTGGTGATGTATCTCGCCTTATATCTGGGTTTGATTGTTTCTTATATCTGGGTAGTTTTCTATTTGGCCCGCCAGTCTGGACCTATAAAAGCGGCTGATGATGCTAGACCCAATCTAGTGAACCGTCCGCTTGGAGCATAAGGAGAAATATGATTCCCAATCTACTCGAACCCGCTGGCTGGTTACCGCTATTCTTTTTGGTGGCAATGGGTATTGCCATGGTTGCCTACGTTGTCTTAGATGGCTACGACTTAGGCGTCGGCATCTTACTGAACCAAGCAACTGATCAGGAAAAAGACATCATGATTTCTTCGATTGGTCCGTTTTGGGATGCAAATGAAACCTGGCTGGTACTTGGCGTTGGCGTTCTCTTGATCGCCTTTCCAATGGCACATGGCATTATTTTGACCGAGCTCTATTTACCTGTGGGCATCATGCTTGCGGGTTTGATCTTGCGTGGCGTATCTTTTGACTTTCGTGCAAAGGCGCACCTGAGTCAAAAATCAATATGGAATTTCTTATTCTTCTTCGGTAGCTTCCTGGCTGCTGCAGCTCAGGGTGTTATGGTGGGTAGGGAGGTAATTGGTTTTGACTCTGGAGGCCTAGGCTGGGTCTTCGCATTCATTGTGGCTCTGTGTTTACCTGCTGGGTATGCTTTGTTAGGCGCTGGCTGGTTAATTATGAAGACCTCTGGAGCGCTACAGCGTAAGGCAGTGGCTTGGGCTAGAAAATGCCTCTGGCTGACTGCGCTTGGCGTAGGCATTATCTCGGTGGCAACGCCATTCTTTAGCGCTGAGATTGCTGCAAAGTGGTTTTCTTTCCCAAACATTTTTTTCTTATTGCCATTTCCTGTCTTATCACTCGCATGTTTTGTTTTGATTGATTTGAATCTAGCAAAGATGCAGAGAGATAAACCTGCGTCTATATGGCTTCCATTTGCACTGAGCGTTGCCATTTTTGTCTTAGCTTTTTTAGGGATTGCTTACAGTATGTTTCCTTATATTGTTGTTGGAAAGATGACGATCTGGGAGGCTGCCTCTGCAACCGATTCCTTGTGGATGATTTTTTGGGGCGCAATTGTTGTGTTGCCCACAATCATTGGCTACACCATTTACTCCTATAAGATCTTTTGGGGTAAAACAGAGCCACTCAGCTACTACTAGGCATTATTACTAAATCACTCTGTTTGCTGTGCCTTAAATAAAAATACCAACCAAGAGGTTGGTATTTTTTTATCAGTACAAAATCTACTAGGAGAATCTAGATCGCTCTATTAAACGAGTACAGAGCGCAGATTTTTTTCATGCCATTCTTTAGCTGCTTTGTAAGCGGCCAGCAGATCTTCTAAAAAAGAATTAAATGATTTCATGATTAGAGACCCCTTAGCGTGCTGTAGTGAAATAAATAGTCACGAGTGAGCTCTTCAACGTCGTGCTCAGAAGCGGGGTTGTAGCTGTTAATAAATTGCTCAAGATTGGCAGTCTTGCTTTGTTGGGCAAAAACCGCATTCCAGAGACTCAATAATTGTGTCATTTAAGGCTCCTTATTTAGCGTATTAGGGTTAATACCTAGCTATTATGAGCCTTTTTCATGAATGTTGCATGACAGCAATCAGTCCGAATTCAGTCTAAATTACTGTTTTTAAAGGGCTATTTCTGAATTTGGGCCCGAATTTCGGCGGAACGATCCCATAAATTGGGCGTTTGGGTAGAAGAATAGCCAGAAACAAAGTCTTTGATTTCACCAGTCTCTGGCTGGTAGACATGCCTCTGGATGGCGCCAATATTGCCACCATACACGTGGATGCTGATAGAGGTTTGGTCTTCATAGGCGTTGCTGACAATATGAATGTCCCCAATATTGGGGCTGACTGCTTCGATATCACCTGGTTTAAGCGTGGTTTCTGGGCCGTCTTTCACGAGCTTGCCAGTACTATCAAATTTGAAACGCTGACCCGTTTCTGCGCCCCGGAGCATACCAATCAAGCCCCAAGTACAGTGATCATGAATCGGCGTGCTTTGTCCCGGACCCCAAACAAAGCTCACCACTGAAAATCGTTCGAGGGGATCCGCGTGTAGTAAGTATTGTTGATAAAACTCGGGATGGGGCACAGTGCAAAACTCAGGCAACCATGAGTCATTTTGAATTAAGTCCGACAGTAGCTGCTTACTTTCTGCAAGCAAAAGAGTTTCATCTTGGGTTCTCTCAACCAAGTGAGTCATGCTCGTAATGAAATGACGTAAAGGAATAATGGAGGTAGTTTGGGTCATTGCGATAGACATCTTGATCAACCTAGATACTACTAATGTACCTTAAAAGAATAATCTTACATTCGGGTGCCATAGTGAGTAAGGGTTTTGGAGGGGGCTTAATCAAAAGTCATCTTTTATGCCAATGCTATGATTTTGGACAAGACTAGTCAATGAGACTAGCAATGCTCGCAAATAGGAGACAAGCATGGCACAAGGCAATTCAGCAACTCGCGTTTTAACTGCTAGTTTAATTGGTACTACGATCGAGTTCTTTGACTTTTATATTTATGCCACGGCAGCCGTTTTAGTTTTTCCAAAACTCTTCTTTCCATCAAGCGATGCGAACACAGCTGTTCTTCAGTCCCTAGCCACCTTTGCGCTGGCTTTCTTTGCTCGCCCGGTTGGAGCTGCTTTATTCGGGCACTTTGGCGATCGTATCGGGCGTAAGGCAACGCTTGTAGCTGCACTGATGACGATGGGTCCATCTACAGTAGCTATCGGCTTTTTACCAACCTATGCCTCGATTGGTATTTTGGCTCCGATCTTATTAGCCATATTTCGCTTTGGTCAGGGCTTGGGCTTGGGGGGTGAGTGGGGCGGTGCAGTTTTACTCGCTACTGAAAATGCCCCTCCCGGTAAGCGTGCCTGGTATGGCATGTTCCCACAAATGGGCGCTCCTATCGGCTTCCTATTGTCGAGTGGAACCTTCTTAATTCTGAGTAAAAACTTAACAGATGAACAGTTCTTTGACTTTGGTTGGCGCATTCCCTTCATAGCAAGTGCAGTCTTGGTGTTTGTTGGCTTGTATGTGCGCTTGAAGATTGAGGAGACACCCGCATTCTTAGAAGCCATTCAAAAGAATCAACGCGTCCAAATGCCGATGATGGAAGTTCTCACAAAGCATACCTCTACCTTGGTACTGGGAACCTTACTTTCTATCACAACCTTTGCCGTCTTTTATTTGATGACAGTATTTACCTTGAGCTGGGGAACTTCAGTTTTGCATTACCCGCGTTCGAGTTTTTTGATTGCCCAAATGATTGGGGTCTTGTTCTTTGCGATTGGTGTGCCTATTTCTGGAATGCTCTCGGATAGGTTTGGCTGCGGAAAAGTACTCATTGTTACGATGCTATCAGCGATTGTGTTTGGTCTTTTGTTTGCACCCCTATTTACTTCAGGTAGCTGGCTGACCACAGTTGTATTCTTGGCAATTGGCTTGTTGTTGATGGGCTTCACTTATGGCCCACTTGGTACCGCATTAGGCCAGCTATTCCCAACGGCTGTGCGTTATACCGGTTCATCGTTGTCATTTACCCTGGCTGGTATTCTGGGAGCCTCTCTGGCACCCTATATCGCAACTTGGTTAGCAACGAATTATGGCTTAGAGTTTGTGGGTTATTACTTGTCTACCGCAGCAACAATTTCTCTGCTTGCTTTATTGGCTGTTCGTAATCGCTTGCATAAAAATGCTTAATCAAAATCAAAACGGGAGTATTTAATTTGAAGTACAAGCTGATTGCTTTTGATGCCTATGGCACCTTATTCGACGTCTATTCGATGGGACTATTGGCGGAAGAATTATTCCCAGGCAATGGTTCAGCGCTAGCCTTAATGTGGCGTGATCGCCAAATTGAGTACACCCGCTTAGTAACCATGAGCGATCCAAATCCTGGAGGTAGTAAGTACTATTTGCCTTTTTGGGACTTGACGATTCGTTCTTTGCATTATGTTTGCAAACGAATGGATCTCGAGTTGTCATCCGTCAATGAAAAACGACTGATGGATCAATACGCTAAGCTTACCGGATTCCCCGATAGTCTGAATGTGCTCAAGACCATTAAAGAAAGAGGGATTGCAACTGGCATTCTCTCAAATGGTAGTCGTGAGATGCTGGCAACAGTTGTTCAGAGTAATGGGCTAGAGCCCTACTTAGATAAAGTGGTAACGATTGAAGAGGTACGTTTATTCAAGACCGCCCCACAAGCCTATGAGTTGTTATTAAAAGCCTTTCCTGTACAGAAACATGAAGTCCTATTTGTTTCTAGTAACGCTTGGGATGCACTTGCCGCTAAATGGTTTGGCTTTGATGTCTTTTGGGTTAATCGCCTTGGGCATCCATTTGAAGAGATTGGCGAAAAGCCCACATACGAGGGCAAATCCCTAACTGAGGTCTTAGAAGCGTTATAGCAAGCTAGTAATACGCGTTACATGCTTTTGCAATAAGATGATTGCATTCACTTTTTTGCGTCATCTTATGAAATTAGCCCTCAAAATCCTTTTTGCTTTTGTGATGTTAATCACGGCATATAGCCGATGTAATGCAGCTGAAACTAGCTATATGGATCCGTTACTTAATCAAGCTAAAGTGCAAAGCTCCGGACGCCTCACATTTTGGGGATTGCCGATTTATGATGCCACCCTCTATCGAAGCGCTTTACCTAATGCGAGTGAGTTTGCTTTAGAGATTCGTTACCAGCGTTCGATTTCTGGTGATGCTTTGGCAAGTCGTACCGCAGAGGAAATGATTAAGACGGGAGTTTCTGAAAAGCAAGCGGACTTGTGGGGCAAAGAACTGGCAAAAATTTTCCCCAATGTAGAGCCTGGCACGATGTTGACTGCAGTTTATGTGCCAAAACAAGGTACTACATTCTTATTAAACCAAAAGCCCTTAGCTCAGGTTCCAGGAGAGGATTTCTCGAAAGCCTTTTTTGGAGTTTGGTTCTCCGATAAAACCAGCTCTCCCAAATTGCGCAAAGCTTTATTGGGTCAGAACTGCCTAACACCATTGTTTAACGAACCCTGCACACCATGAAAATCATTTACCGACTCCTAGCGATTTTTCTTATTGGTTTATTGGCTGCCTGTGCCGGTCCCAAGGTGAGTGACTATGCAAGTCAGAAGCCCGTCCTCGATTTATCAGAGTACTTTAATGGCACTTTGGCTGCTTACGGGATATTTACCGATCGTAGCGGAGAAGTTGTGAAACGTTTTACTGTATCAATGAAGTGTCGCTGGGAAGTGATTGATGGGAAGAAAGTCGGCACTCTCGATGAAAGCTTTGAGTATTCAGATGGTACGAAGCAAAAGCGGATCTGGAAATTAACTGAGGTATCACCAGGAAAATATATTGGTAAGGCGGACGATGTTGTCGGCGAGGCTATTGGCGAATCTGCAGGTAATGCCCTTAATTGGACCTACACCTTAGCGTTACCAGTCGATAAAGATATCTATAACGTCCAGTTCAATGACTGGATGTATTTAGTGACCCCCAAGGTCATGATCAACAAAGCCCAAATGAGTAAATTTGGTATTTATTTGGGTGAAGTGACACTGAGCTTTTATAAGCCCTAGATCGTTACCAATTCTTGGGGTTTGCTGTATTCCATGCGGCTTTTAGATAGGCATATTCACCTGTAAAAGCAAGACTTGGCTCACTCTGCAATAAAGACCCTGCCTCAATATGAAGTAAGTGTTTTGAGAAGGGCTGAGTAACCCCATTTTCATCGCGCCGCATGATGTGATTGGGCTTTAACTCAGAAGGGTGACGAATTGAAGCTGCAGCCAGGATTTCCTTCAAGGCATGCATCGTGTTTTTATGAAATTGATAAACACGGGTTCCTTTATCAACGGGATCTAAAGCCTTTTGTCTCAGGGTGTTTTGGGTCGCTACACCGGTAGGGCACATATCCGTATTGCAGGTGCGAGATTGAATACAGCCAATCGCAAACATAAATCCGCGTGCAGAGTTACACCAGTCTGCCCCAATGGCGCAGGCTCGCACAATATCAAAAGCAGAAATAATTTTTCCGGCAGCGCCCAACTTGATACGAGAGCGTAAATTAGCGCCGATAAGAGTTTCATGAATGAGGCGCAAGCTATCGCGCATTGGCATACCGATATGATCGATAAATTCGACCGGTGCCGCACCGGTACCTCCTTCACTACCGTCTACAACGATAAAGTCTGGGGTTAACTGGGTATCGATCATTGCTTTCAGAATAGCGAACCAATCTTCAGGCTTACCAATACAGAGTTTGAAGCCGACTGGTTTGCCACCGGATTTCTCGCGCAGTAAAGAGAAAAACTCTAACATCTCAACTGGCGTATCGAAAGCCGTGTGTCTGCTTGGTGAAACACAGTCAACCCCCATCGGCACATCACGAGTAAGAGCAATCTCTGGTGTTACCTTGGCTGCTGGCAAAATGCCGCCGTGCCCAGGTTTGGCGCCTTGAGACAGCTTGATCTCAATCATCTTGATTTGTGGGTCAATTGCAACCTGAGTGAACTTTTCAATATCGAAGCGTCCATCTTGCTTGCGACAGCCAAAGTAGCCCGAGCCAATTTCCCAGATGAGATCACCGTCATAGACCCTGTGATAAGGCGAGACAGAACCCTCGCCAGTATCTTGAGCGAAGCCGCCCAGCTTGGCCCCTTTGTTTAGCGCTAGAACTGCATTGGCTGAGAGGGAGCCAAAACTCATCGCCGAGATATTAAATAGCGAGATCGAGTAAGGCTTTGCACAACTGCCTTGCCCAACCTCTACTCGGATGTCATCGGGAAGTTCATCTGTAATGGGTGCATTGGAGTAGTTCAGCCATTCATAGCCAGGCTTGTAGACATCGTCGATCGTGCCGAATGGTCTTTGATCGGATAAATTTTTAGAGCGTTGATAAACCAAAGCACGTTGATTCCGAGAGAAAGGGAGTTTTTCATTATCGGATTCGAGAAAATATTGCCGAATTTCTGGACGAATAAATTCGAGCCAGAAACGTAAGTGCCCAATAACAGGGTAGTTACGAAGAATGGCATGCTTTTTTTGAATCTGATCAAGGGCGCCAATCGTGCTGAGGATAAAAAAGAGAATGAAGCCATCCCAAATAATGGGGGTCTGGCGACCACTAAAAAGTAAATAGGCAAATACAATACTCAGAAAAACCGAGGCGTTCCAAACAAAGTAGCGAGTCATATGGGTATCGAGATAGGCTTAAGGGAGTGCACTAAAAAGACAATAGCACGACTACTGGTTTTAGAAAACCAATTACTACTGCTTATTTATAGGAAGCCAACTCTTCTTCTTTTAACTCTTTAACTTCGAGTTGACCAAAGATGAAGGATTCTACTTTTTCAAGAGTCCAATCCAAGTCCTCAAAAACAGCTTGGTGGGGGCCTGAGTATTTTTGAGAAATGCCATAAAAAATATCCGTTAATTCTTCTTGCAGGTCATCGGGAACGGTTTCTGAGAAATAGATGACTTTTTCTCCATTGTAGGTATCACTGATCTCCGCACCCTTGATGTCCTCAAGGCAAATTCCTAGGGCTGGGTTGTAGGTTTTGAGGAAGGTGGGTTTATGGGGTGTTAAAACTGAGCCTAGCTTCCAGACCAGACCACATTTGATTTCCATATTGGCTTTGCGATAAATCTCGCGCTCAACAATAGAGCCAATTTCAAGAGGAATAATTTGGTAGAGCATCTCATCACTCCCGGTCGATTGAGGTAACGAATCAATTTCAAGTTTCCCATTCAATTATGACAATCAGATGATGCCGTTAGCTTGCAAATGCCTCCTAAACTAGGCAGGGGGCGGGTACATCCAGATTTTGGGGGCCTTGGTGTAGGATAGTCTTTTACAGAAATAGGGTTTTAAGGGTTATCCAAATGATCAACATTCGTAAATCAGCTGAACGGGGTTATGCGGACCACGGCTGGTTAAAAAGCTTCCATTCTTTCTCCTTTGCTAATTACTACGATCCTCAATTTATGGGCTGGGGTAATTTAAGGGTGATTAATGAAGACTGGATTGAGGCTGGTCGAGGTTTTGGTGATCATGGCCATCGCGATATGGAAATCATCAGCTACGTCGTTGAAGGAGAATTGGCCCATAAAGACAGCATGGGAAATATCAAAGCTATTCCGCCTGGTGATGTCCAAAGAATGAGTGCCGGTACTGGTGTAGTTCATAGTGAGTTCAACCATGCTGAAGGTAAGCAAACCCATCTCTTGCAAATTTGGATTGAGCCGAACGTGAAAGGTATTGCTCCGGGCTACGAGCAAAAAACGGTTCCTGAAGCGCAGAAGCGGGGCAAATTACGTTTAATTGCCTCAGCTGACGGGCAGCAAGACTCAGTCGTGATACATGCCGATGCTAAGTTATATGCTGGCTTATTTGATGGAGCGGAGTCAGCAACCTTGGATGTAGACCCTGCTCGCAAGGCCTATGTTCATCTAGTAAAGGGTGAGCTGACAGTCAATGGCAAAGTATTGCAGGGTGGTGATGCAGCTTATCTTGCCCAAGAGCCTAAAATTGAGCTTAGCAATGGACATCATGCTGAGATCTTGGTATTTGATTTGGCACAGTAAGACGAGAGTCTTGCGCTATGATGTTTTTCTTAACAAAATAATAATGAGGTGATTTGTGGCAACAGCTCGAATGGTTAGTCTTGCAAAGCATGGTGGTGCAGAAGTTATTGAATTGATTGATAAGGAACTTCCGGCCCCAGCAGCAGGCGAAGTACAAATTCGTCAGACCGCTGTCGGCTTTAATTTTATTGATATTTATCAGCGCTCGGGTATGTACCCCTTAGAGCTGCCAACTGGTTTAGGCCATGAGGCTGCAGGCGTAGTAGAGGAAGTAGGTCAGGGTGTAAACGGCTTTAAGGTCGGCGACCGCGTAATGTATATCAACGCTGGTATTGGCGCTTATACGAGTCGACGCAATGTCTCTGCTGAAAAATTGGTACATATTCCTGAAGGTGTTTCAGATGAAGTTGCTGCCGCGGTATTTTTCAAGGCGATGACGGCGCAGTATTTGGTGAAGAAGACTTATAAAGTGAAAGCGGGCGATGTGGTGTTAGTGCATGCTGCTGCTGGTGGAGTAGGTCAGATCTTGGCGGGTTGGGCTAAGGCCTTAGGCGCATTTGTAGTGGGAACCGTTGGTTCTGAAGCGAAGTTTGCTGCAGCTAAGGCTGCTGGCTGCGATGCAGTTGTAGATTACTCAAAGCCAAACTGGGTAGAAGAGGTGTTAAAGGCGACTGGTGGTCGCAAAGCTAATGTGGTTTATGACTCCGTTGCGAAGACTACTTTCTTGGGCTCATTAGATTGCGCTGCACCTTTTGGAACGGTAGCACTCTTTGGCGCCGCGTCTGGCCCTGCTCCCGATATCAATCCAGAGATTTTGAATAAGAAGGGTTGCTTGTTTTTAACCAGACCATCCGTCTTTCCCCATAATGCAACGGCTGCCCTGTTACAGGAAAATGCAAAAGATGTGTTTGATGCGATCAAGAGTGGTGCAGTGAAGGTACAGATTGCTGCTAAGTTTCCACTTGAGCAAGCTGCTGATGCTCATCGGGCGGCAGAGGCTAGAAAAGTATCTGGCGCCATCATCATGATTCCTTAAGTGCAAATCATGTTGCAAATCAAAAAGCCTCGCAATCATGTGGGGCTTTTTTGTTTTTGGATTGAGAGGGCTTTATGAATATTGCAAAATTACTTCAAAATGGCGCAGCCTACGTTTTGGTTCAAGCTATTCTTTTGGGAATACTTTTTCTAGGGCCTACTGATTGGTGGGGTACGCTAAGGTTTTCTCAATCAGTCAGCGAGACATTACATTTGGTTGCAGTAGCACTCTTTCCACTCGGCCTTCTCATCGCCATTGTGGCGGCAATTCAGCTGAGGAGAAATCTTACGCCTTTACCCATGCCGGTAGAGCATGGTGAACTCATTCAAACAGGCCTGTATGCATATGTACGGCATCCAATCTATTTAGGTGTGATTTTGGCAGCGTTAGCTTGGTTTTTGCATACCCAAGCAGTCCTTACGCTAGTTGAGCTGGTAGCCCTAATGATTTTCTTTGAGATCAAGTCCCAAAAAGAGGAATACTGGATGGGGCAGGTATACCCTGAGTACTCAAGGTATCAAAAACGCACTGCTAAACTGATTCCTAAGGTCTATTAATGTATTTATATAACTACTAAAGTCATGAAAAAACTTACTACCTTCTTATTAGTTTTATCGATGTTTCTAGTAGGGTGTCAATCTACTAGTAAGGACGGAGAGCCGCTGACTCCTGTGCAAATTACTCAAATGCGCGAAGCCAGATTAAAGATGGCGCAAACTGGTTTAGATTCCTTAATTAAGCAGGATCCCAAAGTCAAAGATATGGTTTCTAAATCAGCTGGATACGCTGTGTTTAGTACAACCAATATCAATGTAGTTTTGATTGTGGTGGCGAGAGGGCAAGGAGTACTCTTTGATAAACGCCGCAAAGAGCCCATCTTTATGAATGCCCTCAAAACAGGAGAGGGCGTCGGAGCTGGCTATCAAGATCAATATCAAATTGCATTCTTTAAAACTCCTGGATCGATTGATGAGTTTCTTCTGACGTCTATCGACGGTCAGAAAGGTGGCATTGATATCGCTGCAAACTTTTCTGCGGGTTCAGGTGGCACGATTCGCTCCTTTAACCCAGACATCACGTTTTATACCGTGGGTTTATCGGGCTACGATCTGCAAGCAAATTACGGTGGTACGCTCTATTTAGTAGACCAGCAATTAAATGATGCAAGTACTCTTGCTTCATTGCCTAAGAAGTCTCAGCAAAGCAATAAATCAAAGGAGTAGATATCTATGGAACAAACTCGCTATACCATCCCCGCTATCCTGATTCATTGGGTTATGGCCGCTTTGATTATCGTGGTCTGGACTATTGGAACACTCGCTGTAGATATGCCTTTGGGCCCTGATCGTATCGTGAGCTTTAGTTGGCATAAGTGGATTGGGATCACAATCTTATTCTTAGTCTTATTGCGTATTGTTTGGCGTTTGACCCATCCGGCACCTGAACTCAATATCGTGATGCCAAAGTGGCAAGAGCGAACCATGATCTTCACGCATTGGGCTTTGTACATTTTGATGTTTTCCATTCCTGTAGTGGGTTGGTTAATGAGCTCTGCTCATGGCTATACAGTGAACTACTTCGGCCTATTCGAGCTACCAGATTTAGTCTCAAAAGATAAAGTCCTAGCAGAGCAGCTAGAAGATTTACATGGTCTGCTGGCAGATGGATTAATGATCCTCGTGGGTCTGCATGTCTTAGCAGCTTTAAAGCATCAATTTATTGATAAGGATGGTCTGCTCTCTCGGATGTCATTCCATAAGTCATCCAATAAAAAGGGTGCTGTATGAATAAGTTTTTTAGAGGTTTAGCGTTACTCAGTACTTCCTTGCTCTTGTGCGGGAATATCCCAAGTGTCAATGCAGCAGAATTCAACGTCATCGATATAGCCAAAAGCAAAATTACCTTTACAACGAAGTTGATGGGCTCCAATCTCAATGGTGGCTTTAGTAAATTTTCTGGCAAGGTAGATTTCAATCCAGATCAGCCTGAAAAGGCTAGAGCCAATTTAGTCATTGAGATTGCTAGTTTTAATGCGGGTGGTGATGATTTGCAAGAAGAGGCTAGAGGTAAAGATTGGTTCAATACCAAAAGTTTTCCAACAGCCAATTTTGTGAGTGATGTAGTGAAGAACCTGGGTAATAATCGACTCGAGATTACCGGCAAGTTATCGATTAAGGGCAAGGCAATGCCATTAACTATGGCAGCAACTTACCAGGTGCAGGGTAAGCAGGTCGTCTTTGATTCGTCATTTCAGTTACTTAGACTGGATTACGGTCTAGGAGCAGGTAATTGGGCTGATACCTCGGCTGTTGCTAATGAAGTACCCGTAAAAGTCCATTTAGTATTAAATTCTAATTAGTAGTGTTTTTTAATCACGGAGAAATCAATGAAATCTAAATTACTCGTTGCCCTTTTGGCAACCCTCGGATTAACCGTTGCAGCTTTTGCTGCACCAGCAACTTACACCGCTGAGCCAAACCATACATTCGCTCAGTTCTCCTATAACCATTTAGGCTTTTCGATACAGACTAGCCGTTTTAATACAGTCACCGGTACGGTCACTATTGATCAGGCTGCTAAAAAAGGAAGCGCCGATATCACGATTGACACTAAGTCAGTTGATACTGGTTCCAATGTATTTAATGGGCATATTCAGAGTGAAGATTTCTTATCAACCACTCAGTTCCCAACAGCAACTTTTCAGGCTGATCAAATGGTCTTTAAAGGCGATAAACCTAGCGCATTGAAGGGTGTATTGACTTTGAAGGGTGTAAGCAAGCCAGTGACCTTAGCAATAACCCATTTTGAGTGCAAAAAGCACCCCATGTCTGGTAAAGATGTTTGCGGTGCAAACGCAGAAACTAAAGTGAAGCGTAGCGATTTCAATATGGCCAAATACGTTCCTAATGTTGGCGATGAAGTCACTATAGCGATTGCGATCGAGGCAGTTAAGGCTGAATAAGTCTGGCCTCCAATAGCCTAGAAAAACCACCTACGGGTGGTTTTTCATATTCTGGGCTTGCGTCTATAATTCTTTAAATACTTGAAATAAAAGGCAATATTTTGTAAGTCTTTGTTTCAAGCCATTACCTCCATGACTGCTCATATTTCTGATCCCCCTTTTGCTACCCAGAGCTTGCAGGCGAAGAATCTGACTTGCGTGCGGGGCGAGCAAACGTTATTTTCCAATCTCAGTTTTGCTTTAACTTCAGGCGAGTGTCTGCATGTGAGAGGAGAGAATGGCGTTGGTAAAACCAGCCTCCTTCGATTGTTGGTTGGACTTTCGCAACCAGAGCAGGGTGAAGTCATCTGGAATACTTCCAGTATTAAGAGTGATCGTGAGGCCTTTCATCAAGCACTGTGTTTTTTGGGGCATCGTGATGCCCTGAAGGAAGATCTGAGTGCTTTAGAAAATCTCATGATGTATGCATCCCTTGGAGCAAGCAATTCAAGTCATCAATCGGCTTTGCAATACTTATGGCAATTTGGCTTACGGGGACGAGAAGATTTGCCTGTGCATTATTTATCAGCTGGTCAGAAAAAACGAGTAGTGCTAGCACGCATTGCAATGCGAAGAGCACCCTTGTGGATTTTGGATGAACCTTTTAATGCGCTAGATTCTCAAGGGGTGCAAGGATTTATTGGGCTGGTAGGGCAGCATCTTTCGCAAGGTGGAATTGCGGTATTGACAGGTCATCACGAGATCGGTATTCCTGGATTGAGGGCTTTGCAACTATGAATGCCTTCTTCATGATTCTTCAGCGGGATTTATTGTTAGTCATGCGCCGCAAGAGCGAAGTGCTGACCGCCTTATTTTTCTTTGTGATTGTGACTAGCCTATTTCCTTTAGGTATTGGAGCGGATACCGCTTTGTTGCGCAAGATTGCCCCTGGAGTGATTTGGGTATCTGCTTTATTGGCTACCTTGTTAGGATTACAAAGACTCTTTGCGAGTGACTATCTTGACGGAACGCTAGAGCAATTGGCATTGTCGCCTCGTTCCTTCGTAGTACTGGTCTTAGGAAAGATCACGGCTCACTGGCTGGTTTGTGGATTACCACTTTTGATATTGGCACCTGTGATTGGTTTGCAATTTGATCTCGACACTGCTTCTTTAGAAACCCTATTGCTGACCCTCCTATTAGGAACTCCAGTACTTTCGCTGATTGGGTCAATTGGCGCTGCGTTGACCTTAGGGTTGCGGGGCGGTGGGGCGCTGATGAGTCTTCTTGTTTTACCCCTCTACATCCCAGTACTGATCTTCGGGGCGGGAGCGGTATATGCCAAAAGTGTTGGGCTCGACGTCACGGGACATTTTTCTCTCTTGGGCGCCTTATTGATTTTGGCTTTAGCATTTATCCCTTGGGTTAGTGCTACTGCCCTTAGAATTGCGATTGAATAATTTCAATGAACGATCTAACTAACAAATCTTGGCTTAATTGGTTTAGGCTCGCCAGCCCCAGTACTTTTTATCCTGTGGCCGGAAGACTCATACCCTTTTTCTGGATTTTGTCGATTGCATTTGGTTTAGCTGGTCTTTGGATAAGTTTTTTTGTTGCGCCAGTAGATGCAGTTCAAGGTCAGGGCTATCGGATTATCTTTGTCCATGTTCCAGCTTCCTGGATGTCGATGTTTCTGTACATCGTCATGGCGGCATGGGCTGGTATTGGCTTAGTCTTTAATACTCGACTCTCGGCCATGATGGCGCAAGCTATCGCTCCGATTGGTGCTGTCATGGCTTTTCTCTCGCTGTGGACAGGCGCATTCTGGGGTAAGCCAATGTGGGGAGCATGGTGGGTTTGGGATGCGCGTCTGACTTCCGAACTCATCCTTTTCTTTTTATACCTTGGCTTCATTGCTTTACAGGCTTCGATTGATCAAGTGCGTCGTGCTGATAAGGCAGGCGCTATTCTTGCCTTGGTGGGTGTCGTTAACGTGCCAATTATTTACTTCTCGGTAAAGTGGTGGAATACCTTACACCAAGGCGCTTCAGTCTCGATGTCAAAGGCGCCCTCGATGGCTCAAACGATGCTTTGGGGAATGTTACTCATGGCTTTGTGCTTTTGGATGTATGCAATCGCCGTAACTCTCATGCGAGTACGTGTCATTATCTTAGAACGAGAGGCTCATGCTGATTGGGTCAAGCAATTAAAAGAGGTTAGAAGCTAATGTGGAATAGTGCCAGCGAGTTTCTAGCAATGGGCGGTTATGCACTCTATGTTTGGAGTAGCTTTGGTCTCTGTGCAATTGCTTTTTGTGTAGAGGTGCTCATGGTACGCGCACAACGTAAAGCCATCTTGCGAAGACTCAAACAAGAATTACTTGCTGATCAATTTCATCAAGAGGGTCAACAATGAGTCTTGAGGCTAATATGAAGCCGCGACATAAGCGGGCCCTGCTCATTATTGGCGCCCTCATCGTCATAGGGGTTGCGGCCCTACTGATCCTGAATGCACTCAATAGCAATATCGCTCTTTATGTCACGCCAAGTGAGGTTGCTAATGGCAAAGCACCTCAATCTCAGACCTTTCGAATCGGCGGCTTAGTGAAAAGTGGTTCATTAAGACGCGATGGCATCACCGTTCACTTCGTAGTGACCGACCTTGTTAAAGATATCCCAGTGAGTTATACCGGCATTCTTCCTGATTTGTTTAAAGAAGGTAAGGGTGCGGTTGTTCAAGGGCGCTTAAATCAGGATGGAGAATTTGTGGCAAGCGAGGTACTCGCCAAGCATGATGAAAACTATATGCCGCCAGAGGCAAAACATGCGCTAGAGCAAGCCCAAAAGCAGAAAGTGCAAAAATGATTCCAGAGTTAGGGCACTACGCTTTAATCTTGGCCTTCTGCATTGCCTTAGTTCAGGGTGTGTTGCCATTGCTTGGCGCTCAACAAGGTCGACAAGAGTGGTTGGTTTTAGCAAGGCCAGCAGCGCAGACAGTTTTCTTGCTATTGATTTTTGCTTTTGGGAGCTTGGCATGGAGTTTCTATGTCAATGACTTTTCGGTACTCTACGTTGCCGAGCACTCCAATACTCTGTTACCTACAGTGTATCGTCTTGGGGCGGTATGGGGTGGACATGAAGGTTCACTTTTGCTGTGGCTCCTATTGCTCAGTACTTGGACTTTCTTAGTTGCGCAACTGTCAAAAGCTCTGGATGAGTTTATGGTTGCGCGCGTGATTGGGGTACTTGGTTTGGTGTCTAGTGGCTTGCTCTTATTTGTATTAGCCACTTCCAATCCTTTTGAAAGATTATTGCCTGCTGCTCAAGAAGGACGCTCGCTCAATCCTTTGTTGCAAGATCCCGGATTAGTCTTTCATCCACCCATGCTCTATATGGGCTACGTGGGTTTCTCAGTTGCGTTTGCTTTTGCAATTGCCTCTTTACTCTCGAATCGTTTAGATGCCGCATGGGCACGTTGGTCGCGTCCTTGGACCACAGCTGCATGGATATTTCTTACTCTCGGTATTGCATTGGGGTCCTGGTGGGCTTATTACGAATTGGGTTGGGGCGGTTGGTGGTTCTGGGACCCCGTTGAAAATGCCTCTTTCATTCCTTGGTTAGTTGGTACGGCTTTATTACATTCTTTAGCTGTAACCGAAAAGCGGGGCGTGTTTAAGAGTTGGACTGTTTTATTAGCCATTACGGCTTTTTCTTTATCTTTACTCGGCACCTTTCTAGTTCGTTCGGGCGTGCTCACTTCTGTGCATGCATTTGCAACAGACCCCAGACGTGGTATTTTTATTCTGATTTTATTATCTCTGGTCGTTGGTTCATCCTTGACGCTGTATGCCATTCGGGCGCCTAAGCGAGCGATGGGCGCGCAATTTACCTTGACTGCGCGTGAGACTATGATTTTGCTTGGTAATGTCTTTTTAGTTGCAGCAGCAGCTTCTGTCTTACTGGGAACGCTATATCCGCTCTTGATTGATGCTTTAAATCTTGGCAAGATTTCTGTAGGGCCTCCTTACTTTAATGCGGTATTTGTGCCCATCATGATTCCTTTGTTAGTCCTGATGGGCATTGGTCCGTGGACTAGCTGGAAAAATACCAATCTGCTAGCAGTGATTAAGCGCCTTTGGATTGCCGCCTTGCTAGCGGTAGTTGCAGCAGTTCTGATTCCAGCGGTGATGGGCGAGTTTACCTGGCTGGCGAGTTTAGGTTTCCTCTTAGCCTTCTGGATCATTGGCTCTGGTATTCAGCAGGTGATACGTCAATTCAAGGCAGGAAAGCCCACCCGCTCCTTTATTGGCATGCAGTTTGCTCACCTTGGCATCGCGATCTTTGTGATCGGTGTCACCATGGTTGGGGCTTATCAAGAAGAGCGGGACGTAAAGATGTCTTCAGGTGATACGGTTGCTGTGGGTGGCTATCAAATTCAGATGCAGGGAATTGCTGCTGTTACTGGTCCAAACTACATGGCTACTCGTGGAACTTTTGTAGTGAGCCGCAAGGGTCAACTAGAAACTACGCTCTATCCCGAAAAACGGAATTACGTTGCTTCAACGATGCCGATGACTGAAGCTGCGATTAATGCTGGTTTGACACGCGATATTTATGTTTCCCTAGGTGAAGAGCTGCCCGATCAGTCTTGGGCCGTGAGAGTCTATTACAAGCCCTTTGTCGACTGGATTTGGGGTGGTTGTTTACTAATGGCGATTGGTGGAATCATTGCAATGTCAGACAAGCGCTATCGCTCAAAGTTGAGGGGTAAGCATGAAGTCTAGATTGTTAATTCCTCTCATTCTGTTTGTTTTGCTTGTGATCTTTTTGGCAATTGGCCTTAGTCGAGATCCACGCGAAGTTCCATCACCCTTAATTGGTAAGCCTGCTCCCGCTTTTGAGATTGGGCAGTTAGCGGATCCTCAAAAAATCTTTTCTCCAGAGAGCATGAAGGGAAAAGTATGGATGCTTAACGTCTGGGCATCTTGGTGTGTAGCTTGTCGTGAAGAGCACCCCCTCTTAATTGCATTCAGTAAAACCCAAACCCTGCCGATTATTGGCCTCGATTACAAAGATCAAAGACCCGCTGCTATGGCGATGCTGGCTCGGGAGGGGAATCCTTATGTATTGAGTGCCTTTGATGGTGATGGCCATGTCGGTATTGACTATGGGGTATATGGCGTGCCTGAGACTTACATCATTGATAAGGCAGGAGTAATTCGTTACAAAAATATTGGACCGATTACTCAAGACATTCTGAGGGAGAAGATTTCTCCTCTGATTACAGAGCTAAATCGATCATGAAGTTTCTTGTATCTATTCTGCTGATGTTGGCTTGTCATGGGTTGATGGCAAATGAAGCTGCCCCTTTGGCAGAAGATCCTGTGGTCGAGCAAAGGCTGATTGGGATTTCAGAAGAAATGCGCTGCTTAGTTTGTCAGAATGAATCCTTAGCGGGCTCTCGCTCTGATTTAGCTAATGACTTACGTGCCCAGATTCGAACCATGGTTAAGGCTGGTAAGAGCGATGCGGAGATTAGGCAGTATATGGTTGATCGTTATGGCGACTTTGTGCTCTACCGTCCGCCAGTTAAGCCAACAACCTGGTTACTCTGGCTTGGTCCTTTTACCATTCTATTAATTGGAATCATCGGCTTATTCATGTATCTACGTAAAAGAAATATCGGCATGGATAGAAGGACGCTTTCAGACGATGAAAATCGTCGTCTAGATGCGCTCTTAAATACTGTAGAAACAGAATTCAAAAAGGATCCACGTCCATGATGTCTTTTTTGATTCCAGCATTCTGTATTTTATTGCTCACACTGGGCTTACTCTTGCGCCCATTATTTTTTAGAAGACAGGCAGCAAGCACTTCTCGTCGTCAAATGAATGCAGCGATCTATCGTGAAGAGCTTGAGAGGCTTGAGCAAGAGCGCCAATTGGGTGAGATCGATCATGCTAGCTATGAAATAGCGCATGCTGAGTTACGCCAAAGGTTATTTCAAGATACGCAAGAGCTAGATGATCAGGCCAGTTTTGGCTCTACCAAAAAAACGATTGTCTTCGTTTGTCTAGCAATCGTTTTACTCTCATCTGGCATTTACTTTTATCAAGGTGATGCCCTCAAAATAGCAGAAGAAAACACTAAGCAGCCTGTCTCGCAAGCCGATGTCGAAAAAATGGTAAGTGAGTTTGCGGCTAAGATGGAGAAAGACCCCACTAACCTACAAGGTTGGGCAATGTTGGCGCGTTCATATAGAGTAATGGGGCGTATTCCAGATGCCATCAAGGCTTATGAGCGAGCAGGCTCCTATATCAATAACCAGCCTGAGCTGTTGGCTGACTATGCCGATCTCCTGGCCGCCAATGCGAATGGGAACTTTTCTGGAAAACCACATCAACTCATTGCGCAAGCCCTTAAGTTAGATCCCAATAATTTCTTGGCTCTATGGTTGGCTGGTAGCGATGCATTTAGTACCAACCAATTTGCATTAGCAGTTCAAACTTGGGAGAAGTTAGCAAAGCAATTACCACCTCAGTCTGAAGAGGCGCGAGCTGTTATGAATTCGATTGCTGAGGCAAGAGCTAAAGGAGGCTTACCAGCGCCCGTTGCGCTTGCTGGCAAAGGTATTAGTGGAGTTATTACGATTGCGACAGACTTAGCCTCACGTGTGAAGCCGGATCAGCTGGTTATGGTCATAGCACGTAAGCCCGGCGAAAGAATGCCAGTAGCAGTTCTGAGGACACCCGTGAGCGCTTTCCCGATGCGATTTGCTTTGGATGATTCTTTAGCTATGAATCCTGCTGCACTGATCTCTCAGCAGTCAGAAGTCACGATTGAGGTGCGAATCTCTAAGGCGGGTATGGCTAAAGTTGAGGCGGGCGATCTTATTTCTAATGTGCAAACCGTCAAAGTAGGTTCGAGTAATCTGCGTATCAACGTTGATCAAGTTCAAAAGTAAATACGTGATTTAACCTCTGCCAACATAAGGCATATTGGTTGCCATGATGGTCATTGATAAAATATTACTCTCGAGTGGTAATTGCGCCATATGAAGAACTGCTTGCCCTACATGGTCAACGTCCATTCTGGGCTCAATCTTGATGGATTGATCGGCCTGTAAAATTCCGGCCGCCATTGGTTCAGTCATTTCAGTCGCAGCATTACCAATATCAATTTGCCCACAAGCGATATTGAAAGGGCGACCATCTAATGCAATCGTTTTAGTAAGGCCAGTAATTGCATGTTTGGTTGCAGTATAGGGGGTGGATAGTGGACGCGGTGCATGTGCAGAAATCGAGCCATTATTAATGATTCTGCCGCCCTGCGGAGATTGGGCCTTCATCATCCGGATTGCCTCTTGAGAGCACAGAAAGGCGCCGCAAAGATTTGTGTTAACCACATTCATCCATTGCTCATAACTCAGCTCCTCCATGGGAATCGCTGGCGCTCCCATACCTGCATTATTAAAGAGTACGTCAATGCGACCGAAGCGCTCTCTTAAGGCAGTGAACAGACGCTTCACTTGCTCAGGCTTACCAACATCACATGTCACGGCTAAACAGTTATCTACACTCCCACCAATATCCGTAATAGCTGTTTGAAGCTTATCGAGATTGCGACCGGTCAGCACAAGTTGATAACCGCCTTGCAGTAGTGCTTTAGCTGCCGCTTTACCGATACCAGCGCCAGCTCCAGTGACGAGTGCGACTTTATTGTGAGTTGTGCTCATAACAATCTTTCTGTTGAGAATATTCAAATCATCTTATCTTGGATGATCAATGTGTAGGTCAAATTTACGTTCAAGTCTACCTAAAACTTGATGGAAGAATAATTCTGCAGAGAGAATGACAAAAGCCATACGCAGGACGTGAAAGACAGCAACAGCAGGAACGTTTAAGTGAAAGTTCTTGGCAGTGATACCCATTTCCGACATGCCGCCAGGGACTGTGCTCAGAATCAGGGATTCAATATCAAGTCCTGATGGCTCAGCAATCGCTAGTGAAAATAGGAGACTGACAACACAGGCTAGTAGGGTATAGATTGTGACGCCGATTGCTAATTTTTTAGCATGAACAACGAAGTCTCGAGTGAAACGAATTCCTAGGCCAACCCCAATTAAAAGCTGACCCGCATTAGAAAGCTCTTTTGGCCAAGAAGTCCACTCCACTCCAAAGGCGGTAAGTCCTGCGCTAACTGCGAGAGGCCCTAATAGAAACGCATTAGGAAGTTTTAGTACATGAAAGATAGCGATACCAATTGACGAGCAGAGTAAGAGTAATGCAACTCCTGAATAGGAGATTGGTAAATGCATTGATTGGAAGTCGAGGTTTCCGGGAACTCCATAAGCCTGAAAAATTCCTGGAATGATTGCCAGAATTAAAAGCAATCTCAGAGAGTGTGCTGCCGCCACTAGGTCCGCCCGTTGTTCATGGCGTTCGGCGAGTACGGTCATCTCGGATGCGCCACCGAGCGCTGAAGCAAAAAAGGCGGTTCGGAGGGGAATATGAAAGAAGCGCCACAGCATCCAAGTGCCAAAGCCAAGCAAGATGGTTGAGACTATGCAAGCGATTGCAATGAAGGGAAGGTCATGTCCAATATTGGCTACCGCTATCGGCGTAAAGTAAAGCCCAATCGCAATGCCGAGCGAGCATTGCCCGGCACTTCTGCCGAGGGGCGGTGCTTGGAAGGGAATGCCTAGCGAGCCCAGCAATGCTAAAACAAAGAGGGGTCCTAGCATCCAAGGGAGTGGGGTATGGAGAAGCTCTGCAATCCACGCACTGGTGATTGCAATTAGGTAGGTCAGAGCCCACAAGGGCCAAATAGATCGTTGACCTTGAAGAAGAAAATCGAGTGGATGGTGGGCTGGCTTCATGATGTTAGCCCTTATTTTAGCGGTCAGAGACTACTTACGTGGGCGCATTAGCCTAAAATAAGGTGATGACGCTAGCCCCTTTGTTAACCCCATGCCAGGAAATTGCCCATTCGCTCAAAACGAATGGATATGCGGTGATCTCTGCTGAATCAGTCGCCGAGCTATGTCATGTTGCTGTTAGTGAACTGGAGGCTCTTAATCATTTTTGGGATGAGATGCCCAGAGATCCGTATTTAAAAGATGGTGGTCGCTATCGTTATCGACGTCATGCTAGTTATCAAATCACCGATAAGCAGCTTGAGATGGTGCCACATCGTCCTCATTGGCAGTCTGTCACTTATAACGCACTGCATGGTGGTATTGAGAGATGGTTTGATCCTATCCAAGTCGATTTAGCCAAGTCTGCTGCATGGCAGTCGGTCTTACTAGGAATTGCAAATACGCTCAGTAGTTTGAAGCCAGTCAAAACTTGGTTTGTGGAGGCGCATCAATTTAGGATTGATACCACCGATGGAATTGGTCGCCCAACACCCGAGGGAGCACATCGAGACGGGGTTGATTTTGTTGCAGTGTTCTTATTGAACCGAGTGGGCATTAAGGGTGGCGAAACCCGTATCTTTGATGCAAATGGTTCCACCGGTCTGCGTTTTACTTTATCTCAGCCTTGGTCTTTGCTGCTCATGAATGATGAAAAAATGATTCATGAGTCGACCCCGATTCAGCCACTGGGAGCCTATGGACATCGTGATACTTTGGTGCTGACCTATCGTTCGAATGGATTTCAGGATTCTCCTTTGCAGGCTCAGCAGTAAAAAATCTTTATCCCAGTGCGTATCCGTTCGGCAGCCTACACCCCATTTATGCTCTTAGCGCAGATCTGCGCCTTACTCGGCTTTGCTTGCTATGCAGTTGTCTTGACTCCACTTCAAGAGGAATGGCATCTCAATAATCTCCAATCAGGTTTAATTGCCAGTGCTTTTTTCTTTGGTTATATGCTGGCTGTCCCTCTTGCTACGGCCCTTACCGATCGTATTGATGCTCGTAAGGTGTATTTCTGTGGTGGGGCATTAGCGAGTTGTGGTTTATTGGGTATGGCGTTCTTCGCCAATGGATTTTTTACTGCACTCTTTTGGATGGCCATGAATGGCGCAGGTCTAGCGGCGACGTATATGCCTGGCTTAAAAATTCTGTCTGATCGTATCCAAGGTGGAGAGCTCACACGACATATTGCTTTCTATACCGCCTTTTTTGGAATTGGTACCGGACTTTCTTATTTGTGTTCTGGTTGGATTTATGAGGCCTTCGGCTGGCATGCAGTTTTCGCTTGGATTGCTTTAGCGCCACTCACAGCAGTCGCGATTGTGTTCTTTTGTATTCCACCTTTAGTCTCCGCCCAATGGCATGGACCAATTAATTTACGCATGCAAGATATTTTTCCAATTGTGAAGTGGAAGCTAGTCTTGCAAGACCGTAATGCTGCTGGCTTTATCTTGGGTTATACCGCACACACTTTAGAACTCTTCGCCTCACGCAGTTGGCTAGTCGCTTTCTTCGGATTCTGTACGGCATATGCCGGACAGAGCTTTTTACTGGCAGCAACTACACTGGCAGGCGTTGTTAATTTTTTTGCCGTTCCTGCATCCATTTTGGGAAATGAAGTTGCGTTGCGCATTGGCCGTCAAAAGTGGGTATGTATTGTGATGCTCATCAGCGCTGTCCTCGGAATTGCTCTAGCAGCTTCAACAGGTCAAAGTTGGTGGCTGATTGTTGCACTCGCTGTTGCACACGCAATTTTCATCATGGCAGACTCTGCTACCTTAACCGCCGGCTTAGTCATCAGCGCACGTTCTGATATCAAAGGCGCAGCTATGGGACTCCATTCATTAATGGGTTTTGGTGGCGGTTTGGTCGGCCCAGCGATTTTTGGTTTCGTTCTAGATATGAGCGGATCAAGAAACTCACCCCATGCTTGGATCTGGGCCTATGCCTCGATTGTGATGTGGGGTGTTTTATTCGTAATATATGAACGACGCAGAGGCTGGGCAGAGCAGGCCAGTTAAAGCAAAAATCAACTTATTTCGCCCACTCACCGAGTTTATAGATCAAACCGGATACGCTAGCAGTAACCAAACTACCCCAAGCAATATCAATGAATGCTAAGCGGGTTGGGAAATCCCGAATTACCGCTAAA
>Ga0208251_1000070_pt1 | contig 35568 bp, 54 predicted proteins | sample CryBogCBE15Jun09_FD_184560 | JGI IMG/M metagenome (GOLD analysis project Ga0208251, IMG submission 184560) | Freshwater microbial communities from Crystal Bog, Wisconsin, USA - CBE15Jun09 (SPAdes) (version 2) | ecosystem: Environmental > Aquatic > Freshwater > Lake | place: Crystal Bog...
GTTGAGGATCTGATGGATATTGCGGTGTTGTTTCACGCAAGCCCAAGCTTGCTGCGCCAAAAGATTGCCGAGGCTATCAACAAGCACATCCCTGATCTTGATCCCGCTTGCATGGAGCGCGGCTGCCCCTGCATCGACACGTTTTCCAAAGAGGAGAAGAACACATGAGCAACCCATACCCAGACTACAGCAAGGGTGTGTTTACAAAATCAGAGCATGGCGCAAAGTTAGCAGAACTTGGATGGCAAGAGATTGATTGTCCGATTTGCGGAGGTGGTGCGAGAGCGTTTCCAAAGCCACCACAGCGCACATGGGTTGGGCTGACGGATGAGGAGATCGGCAAACTGTACCGTGATGGGTGGTCTAACAACATGGAATTTGCCCGAGCTATTGAAGCCAAACTCAAGCAAAAGAACATATGAATAACTGGCCTTTTCCAACCAAATTACCACCCAGCAAACCTGGTGAACCTAAATTTAACCCCGACAACTTTGAACCAGCACCTTGGTAACTTAATGCGCCCACATCACCACAAAATCAGAGACTTAATGAAAACCCAGCAAGATGGGCTGTCAGCAGAATCAATTGCCAACCATCTAAAGGCTTTACCAGAAGTAATCCGCAAATCCCTTAAATCCATGCCTGACGCCTATATAGATCGATGGGAAGGCCCGTCAAATGGGCAATACACGGCTATCTGGTGCGTTGTCGATGTTCCCGAAAACTGCCCACACCCCAAAAAGGACAATCATGTTTTTCAAACTAGCTCGCAAGAATGACCCGCAGACTAGCAAAGATGCTGCTAAAAAAGTGGATTTTGAAGTTGGTCACTACGACCAAATCCTAGCTGTGCTGGTTCTTAGCGGCCCACAGGGAAAGGACGGGATAGCCGACAGATGTAAGCTAGACCCCAACCAAGTAGCCCGTAGGCTGAATGAAATGGCTAAATTAGGTTTGATTAGACCAACTGGTAAAACAGTTAAATCTAAATCAAACAGAAGCGAAAGAGAATGGGAACTTGTCTAAGCAATGAACAACAAACTTAACAAGCAGCAGCGCAAGTATCTAGGACGGGTCAAAGAACTGCCTTGCAGCGTATGCGATACAGTCGGGCCAAGTGAAGCCCACCACATCGTTCAAGGGCTGCAATATACCTGCGTTGCGCTATGCCCAGACTGCCACCGTGGGTCAACGATGGGCTGGCATGGTCAAAAAAGAGCTTGGGCAATCCGCAAAATGGAAGAACTGGATGCCCTTAACGTAACGATTCAGCGGTTAAACGCTTAGTATTTTCTCATGTGTGGCAGAGGCGCTTTGCTTTGGTCTGAGCCAGGGTGATGCGCTTTTTCCATTGGGAGGCTCATGTGTTTATTCAGCTTCTCAGCCAAACGCTCAACCTTTTGCTCCAAAGGGTGTTGATGGCTTTTCTCCACAACGTAGTGACCCTTGGGAGATTCTTTGCCTTTGCCTGTGATTGTGTATGCCATTATCGTACCTTTATGATCTGTCCACGAAATTCGATATGCTCATTATCCCACTTTCGAGCCAATTCGGGTTGCAATAGTTGACCCTTAAATAAAGTCAACACAGCAAACCCAGAACCCCAATTAAGTGGCGCATCCTCGGTGTAATTGTAAAACTGTGGCCCTTCAACTTCTGCCAGCGTTCCAGAATCCACACCGTAACGAACCCCGTTGTAGTCGCTGTAAGGTGTCCATTTAAGCTGGTGAAGGTGACCTGTCACCATAGACACACCAGAGCCTAACGTGTTGTTATAGGTAGCGTGTGCGCCACCCTTCCAGCGGTGCTTAACAACTAATGTCTCAGTAGGCCAGCACGACCAGCAAGGTTCCCAATCAGGGAAATGGTCACGCAATGAAAATCCCTTAACCTGTTCATACTGGGGCGCATTAGCCGCTAGGAAGGTCTCAAAGCGTGCATCGTGGTTGCCCAAAGGCCATACCAGCTTGACGTTATGACGGGCTGCTTTAGCGGCTTCCTCGACTTCACCCAACTGAGTCTTACAAGATTTAAGTTCTTCGACTAAGGATGGGCTGTGAGTAAATCCAATCCGAGGATGGCGGCTAATAGTAGCGGCATCAAAAGCATCGCCGTTGCAGATAACGGCTTTGGGCTGGAGTTCTTTAATAAGATGTAAAAGACCATCAAAAGCGGTAGATCGATTGCCAGGCCAGAAATGGGCATCAGAAAAAACGATGACACATCCATTTTCGATTCCTAAGAGCTTACGGGCCGGATGCTCTCTAACAATGGCTCTTTCTTTGATGTTATACAAAGGGGCATCAATCTTTTCTTCTAGCCGATCTCTGCGCCTGTAAATGTTTCTCTCATCCATGCCAGTAATCTTGGCAATTTTTCTAGCAGAACCGTGTTCTCGCCAAAGTTGCAAAAATTCTTCATCTGTAATCTTGATAAGAGGCATCTAAATCTCCAATAGCAGCTTTTCCAGCACATTGATGACTTGATGCTCTACGCCCTCATCATCTGAGAATTTACGCAAATCGTGCAGAAAAACGTGCAATGCCTCATGCAGCGCAGTAGATTCCAAACTGCTTGGTGTGATTTCTTCTTCACCAAAAGAACCAAGCTGGTAAGTCGCTAGTCTTGCCTCATCATCAAAGCTAATGCAAGCCATAGCATCCCTAGCAACTTTGTTATAACGCTCAATGCGCCAATCGTTCAAATTTAACTTTGCTTGCCATTTTCTAATAAAGTTATCAAAAACAATGGCTTGCTCGGCATTTGGCACGTTTTTCATGACGACATTAGGTGCGTCTAACATTACGCCAATATGTCAAACTAGGAATAATTTAGATTCTTCTTCTCGCCTTGTTACTAAGCCTGGCAGCACACGACCAGCCGCCTTATTCCATTGTTTGAATTGCTCGGCAGCACCGTCATAATCGCCAGCGTTCAGCAACTTCAACAAAGTGCTACCTTTGTAGCTACCCATGCCCACGTTGTAAACAAACGAGCAAATAGCCGCTTTCTGGTTGTCGTTTAGGGACACATGGGTCACAGCGTCAATCTTGTCGCCCAAAATGTTTAAACGATTGGCTAGGTCTGTATCAGCCTGATCTTGCGTCCAGACCGATTCTGAGTGGATTTCTGGGCCAGTTGCGCCGTAGCCAATAGTCCAAGGTGCGCCGCCCGTCCCAGGGTCTGGATAAGCCTCTAGCTTGCAGCCTTCGTGACGCTTAATTTCTTCAGTAGCAATTTCAAGCCAGTTCATGTTGTTGGTGTCGAGTTATGAATCATCTCTGTCTTGGTCATGCTTTCATGTGAGCTACCAAAGTAGAACCCAATGATGCCCGTCCAAGCCGTACCAAGGCTACCCAACATAATGTCGATCTGGGGTGCGTGTTGGATTTGTCCATACATCAACCCACCCAAGATGCCAAAAAAGCCGCCTGTGATCGTTATAGCGAGAATTGAGGGTATCCACGACTTGGTAGCCGCTTGCATATCACGGGCAGATTTGCGATCTTCCACAGCCAGCTTCTCAAAGTCCAAGTTCATCGACTGAGCTTGCGCTTTGAGTTGGATTTCAGCTTGCTGGACAGCCGCAATCTGGTCAGCGTTCAACTTGCCGTTTTGCAGCATCTTTTGTGCGTCATCTTGGCTAACGCCTAAGACTTTAGAAACGGCTTCATAAGCCAAGCCACCAAGAGGGCCACCCAAGCAAGTGGCAATTGTTGGGGCAATTTGAGCTAACCAATCCATGTTAATGCTTCCTTTTATAGTTGCTGTGCTGTTCTTTTTTAGCCGTTTCCACAATGTCAGTCACGACATAGTAGCCACCGCCGAGCAAAAATACCAACAAAATAACGACAAGAGCAGCGAGGATAAATTCTTCTTGTTCTTCTTTTTGCTTCTTGGCTCGGTCTTCGGCAGCTTGGGCAGCGTACTTGTCAGCCTTGTCCATCTCGCCAGCACGACTTTTGATTCTGTTCCAAACGTCCACTTTGCCAGCTTGCATAAACAGCATTTGCAACTCAGACTCAAACTGTTTAGATTGCTCCAGCGCCATTTCAATCTGAATGGCTGTTCCCATGTTGGAGGCTTTGCCGGAATCTTTAGCCTCTTTGACCGCTTGAACTGCGTTTGTCTTAGCGTCAAAATACTTGCCCAATACAGGCCCTAAAGACGCAACATCATCAACGGTAGCACTTACCTTTTTTACAAGGGCTACCGCTGACTGAATCGCTGCTAGGGCCGTTAAGGGGTCAATCATTTCAGATTAATAAAATTGTGAGTTATGTAACCAACAAAGGAACTGATCGCCGAAACGATAGCCATTCCCACCCAAAAGCCGCCTTTGGATTTGTTAGCCAGTTCCAGCAATTGCTCCATGCCGTCCTCTAGCTTATCCACCTTTTGTGTCAAATCTTCGACTTTTTGCCAAAGCTGACCATACTTTACTAAATCAATGTCGCTCATGGGTTTGCCATTCCACTAAGTTCAACTCTAGGCGGTTCTTCAGTTTTACCTTTAACTTTATTTTCGCCGTATTGAATAAAGTCTTTGATTTTGTTCAATTTTCTTGCTGTCTGAATCTTGTTAACGCCAATTTTACCAATGGTCGCAACAGGAACAGGTATTCCAGTAGTCATCCCAGTAACGCCCATTTCAGTCAATGCTGCCAACAAGTTAGCTGCTGTGCCAGAAGTGTTTGTCGTGTCTTTTGGAATGGTCTGAACGTCTTTTGTAACGTCATTCAATGTGCGGTAATGGTCAGCATTTTTGCTGCCAAACAAGTAATCTAGCTTGCCGCTCTTGTCCAAATTGACGATTTCTTTGTTAAGCGCATGAGTTGAAACATAAGGCTTTCCGTTTATGTCACGCTGAACGCCTTTAGTTGCTTCATCCTTGATGCGTTGAGCCATGACGCCTTTCAGCTCTCTAATCATTTGTTCGCCTTCTGGCCCCATTTTCTCCAGACTGCCAAACAATTGTTTAACGTCATCCAATGAGCCGTTAACAATAGATTTGTTGACAAGGTTTTCCATAGCAACAACTCGCTGAGTTGTGCCTGACTTCATGGCATTTATATCTCTAATAACAGGAGTATCTTCAAACTCTGTCATGTAATCTTCGTTCAATTTTCTGGCTTTTTTGTAAAGGTCGCCGCCTTTGTTTTCGGTAATTTTGTCAATCAAACCACGAATTTCTCTACCGAAGTGTGCATTAGATGCTGAATCTTGCGACAAATTGCCAACCATTTTTCTGACTTCTTCAATGTCATTCAATGGGAGTTCATCACCAGATTTGGTCAAATTGTTTAATTTAACTTCAAGACTTTTAATAACAGGAGCATTGATTGCTTCCGCTTGATGCTCATCAACATATTTTTTTAGTGGCGAAATATCAATAGGCTCATTCATTTCGCCATTGACTCGAGCTTCTAAGTAAGCATTGCTAACTTCTTGGTATCTCTTAGGTTTTTCAGTTGTATAAAGGTCAGCCAGTTTTTTGCCAAGATCACCAGGATTAACGCCTGTCAACTCTGCCCCAGTTGTTTCAACTAAATGGTCTAAGTTCTTTTGAATTGCAGCGTTTTGGTTGGCATAGTGTTCTTGTAACTGCTGCCCCAACACGGGATTCTTAGCTGTTTCTCTAGCAAAGTTCACATCTGCTGGCGCTCTTGTTATTTGATCTTTAGACAGCGTGATAGGAACAGGCAAAGACTGTGCATTGGCTACACGGGCTGTTTGTGCGTCAACTTGCCTTGCGCCAACACTACCGCCAAGATTAGTAGGCAATTGCGCTTCTGCTTGTTTTTGTGCAAATATGTCTTGCATCTTTTGCACTTCAGCCGGAGTTGCAAATCTTGATTCAGCAGCAGCAGTTGGCGGTGTTTTAGCAGTACCAACAAATGTTTCGGGTGTTTTTTCAACAAATTGTTTTGTAATTTGCTTTACAGCACCTGCACCTTTTTGAGCAGCTTCTGGAGCAACAGCAGCAGTCAAAGTGCCCATCATGTTTTCTACGTCAGCTTGAGGCAAGCCAGTTTTTTCAGCAATCCACTTAGCGCCTTTGGCAACATTTTCGCCAATAAACTCCATTGTTTGGCGTCCGGCCTCTTGTTTATAGCCTGGCGTTTCAGTCACGCCAAATGCTTTACCGAACGGCTGACCAGTAGCTTGCTCAACTTTTTGTTGAGTGGCTTGCGCTTCTTCTGGCGTATGACCTAAGAATCGTTGACCAGCATAAGTTACTGCGCCAGCAACTGAGGGAATAATGCCACCAATCGTAACGTCAGCCAAAGATGCAGCACCTTGACCAAACCTAGCCAATGCATCTTCACTATATTTTTGTTGCTGTTGTTGCTTTTGTTGAAATCCTTGTTGAATATCAGCAATTGCAGAAGTTTTTTGTTTTGGTTGTGCAACAGGAGCAGTAGTTGTCGGAGCAGCAGATACTGGAGCAGTTGAAGTGTTAGACAAATAATTTTCTAACTCATCCCCAGTTTGTTGTTGAGGTTGCGCACTAGATTGTTTAGCGTATAACGCTTTAGTACCATTTTCGTGCTGCACGATGCCAGCAGAAATTTGATGCCGAACCAACGGATTGTTCAGATCAATTTCTTGATTTGGGTCTAAGCCGCTAACTTTTGCAACATGAGCAATGTAAGACTTTGTATCATTTTCATTGGGAGGAGCCCATTTTGTAATGACATCAGTTAAAGTCTTTGCGCCTTTTTTTCCATAATTTTTAAGATTGTCATCAATTGCTGACAAACCTTCTTCTGGGGTTTTGTATTGAGCAAGTTTGCCCCCAGGCATCAAAGCACCAGGGTTATTTGCTCTTAACGGTGCTGTTGTAGCCGAGGGCTGTGTTGTGGGCTTTGCAGCAGTTGCTGTGTCGCCCATAAGATATTGCTCAAGTTCGTCCATTATTGCAAGCTCCCCGTTTCAGACAGCTTTTTAATGTTGCGATATTTTTGCAAGAAAACTTTACGTTTTTCTGGGTCAGTAGGAAGAATCCTCTCCCATTCGGCCTTACGTTTATCGGGGTCGGTAATATCGTTCATGATGTTGATAGCTTCAAATATCTTGCTATCAGCGTTCTTACTCCACATCTGTTTAAAGGCGTTCATGTTGTTGTCGCCAAAACGATTAGAGAAAACTTGTGCGCCATTGGCTTGCATATCCAAGTTTGTCATATCGGATTTGGTTCTGCCAGCAATATTTTTCAAAACATCCAAAGGATAAGTTTCATCACCATTTGCAATCTTTTGTAGATGCTGACCAGAAACAGTATCCATAGAACCGCCAGAAGCCTTCAAATTGGCAATCTGTTGATTTGCCAAATCTTTGCTAAGTTGAACGTATGAAGTATCGCCTAAAGCAGTTCTTATTTTGCGCTCTAAATTACCTGGAATGCCAGCACCGCCTGTAATAGACTGTTTAGAAATTTTTTCAATCGCATCCATTGTTTCATCAATGTTGCGTTTTGCCATAGGCAATTCAGACTGTCGTGCAACTAATGATGTTTTGTAATTTGTGCCATTTGTTGTATCAGCATCTTCTTGTGGCAATTTAGCGTAAGGAACGCCAGGTTGTCGTACTGGATATGGCAAAGGAACAGGCTGACTATGTTGCGGCAAATTCATTTGCTGCGGTGACACAGCCGATGGTGTTGGAGCAGGTGCTGGAGCAGCAGCATTAAGAACTGGAGTAACACCGCCAACAGCAGCAAATGTAGCTGGTTGCCCGTTAACTGTGGTCAGTTGTGGTTGTTGTGCTGTAAACTGACTTGCATTGCCGCCAGCAATTTGCACACTATTCTTAATTTGTTGATAAGCCTCTTTAGGGTCTTTTTTTGCCAAATCAACAAGTTGGTCATGCATTTTTGAACCATGCTCTGGAACTCCATTGCTAATCAAATAGTCCCTTGCACGATCAAGTTTTTCAATCATCTTGGGTGCATTACCGTTAATAAAATCAGGGTCAGTTAAATAACCGCCATATACACCAGTTGCAATGTTTTGATAATGATTTTTTAAATCAACACCAGATTTATCTGCTTCATTTTGAAAGCGTGTTGCTTCTGCTTTAGCACTTTGTATTTTTGGTTCTTTTGTTTGCTCGGCAATATCAGCACCAACATTTTCACTTCGCAATTTAGCTTGTGCTGCTTGCAATTGAATTGGGTTTAATTGCTGCGCTTGTTGATACGCTTGTGCGCTTGATGCAATGTTCATCAAGTCGCCAAGCGACATTTGCTGCTGTGGCTTAATGCCCGTGGAAACTGGTGTAACGCTTAAATCAGCCATGTTTTATCCTTAGCCATTTGAACCAGAAACAGGGCCAACAAAGCCAGATGAGCTTGGCGTGTTTTGATATGTAAAGGCCGCAGATGGTGAACCGTAGCCAGGAATGTAGTTTTGGTTTAGCAACTGAGAAAGCTGATACTGATTGCCAGCACCTTGCAAACCACCAGCCAAAGCATTTGCCGAGCCAACTTGACCAGCGCCAGCCGCACTAGCTGCGCCGATACCAGCTTGACCGATGTTAGTAGCAGTAGTCAATCCAGCAGCATTAGTAGCTGATTGACCAGTTTGACCAATACCAGCAATGCTTGCCAAAGTGTTATAAATGTCTTTACGTTGATTTGAAAAATTATTAAAAGCGTTTTGGTAAGCGTTAGAAGCGTAGTTTTCACCAAAAATTTGGTTAGACCGTTGCACATTTGAGCCGCCACCGCCCACATTTCCAGCTTGCGTTCCAGCGCCAACCCCTTGGTTCAGCATAAACTGATAGTTAGGGGCAAGGTTAGACTTCAGTTGATCTGGGCCAAACTGTTGCGTCAAATAGCCAGAGCCTTGCTGATCGCCAATATAGTTGCCGTTTTGGTCATACTTAGGCTGTGCGCCACCAAGCATAGAACCAATTTGATTTAAGGCGCTATAACCAGACTGCCGATAGGGGGCTTGTTGCTGGTTAATAGTGTTGAACTGTTGCTGTTGCAACTGAGCCGCTTGATTAGCAGCGTTGGCCTGAGTAGCGGCAGCACTTTTTGCAGCGTTTGACTGCATGGTCGAACCAATCAAGGTTGCGGCTGCTGGAATAATAAAAGCAAATGGCATATCAGACCCCTTTGTGGATTAAGACTTCATCCACTTTATTAACATCAGTTTCTTCAGTCGCATGGATGCAGAACCAAACAGCATCTTCCAGCGCAATAATTGAATGAATGACCTGCGCTGGCATATTGATGCAAGCTGGCGCTGTATAAATCCGCTCGCTGTCACCAGCTTTAACAATGACTTTGCCCTGCCCCAAAACGCTCAAATGGGAGTAGTTGTGGGCGTGCATCCCTGCCATGTAACCTTTGGGCAAGTGCATTTGTTTTGCATAAAGCCCATCAGAAAAGTGGTGAATAACCCCTGGGTCAACATCAAAGTGACCTAGATTTGCGTTGAACATATCAGTTGGGGTCATGTATATAGCGGGATGTAATACGTTGTACCGTCACAAACAACTGGAAGCCACTTAGCAATCGTAGTATGAGTGCCAGTTGTTGCTATGTTATTAGCCGTGATTGTAGATGAGGTCGTTAGCGTTGTCACGCTTGCACTTGCGCCAGAAATGGGTGATGTGCTAATTGTTGTCCCTGAGATTGCGCCGCCAGTTATAGAAACATTATTGGCATTTTGGGTCGCAATCGTGCCTAAACCAAGGTTAGTTCTAGCCCCTGCTGCGGTAGATGCCCCTGTGCCGCCGTTGGTAAGGTTCAAAATCCCACCAAGGGTCACAGCCCCTGTGGTCGCAGATGATGGGGTAAACCCCGTAGTGCCAGCAGAAAACGATAAAACGCCTGTATTTGAAACAGTAACCGCACCAGTAGCAGAGCTAACCCCGATGCCCGTCCCTGCGACCAATGAGGTCACACCAAGGTTATTAAGGGTAATTGACCCTGTGCCATTAGTCACACCGATGGCAGTTCCACCCGTCAAACCAGCCAACGTATAGCTAGAGCCATTGCCAATCAGCAATTGACCATTAGTAGGCTTGGTAGAAACCCCAGTACCGCCAGAGTTAATGCCCAAAGCATTGGCAGAGCTAAACGAATTGACAGAAGGGTTTTGCAGCCACAAAAGCCAAGGCAAGCTCGGCATCATGGTTTGCTGGTCAATAAACGGCGTTCTAGGCCAGTTTAAATTGCCACCAGAGCCAGAAGAAGTGACGCTCAATTTTCAGCCCCTTCAGCCTTTAAGTTGGCAGAAACAATGACGCAGTTTACAGGGTCGGAGATAGCAACTTCAAAGATACGGTCACGAGCCCAACCCAAACGCCGCCAAATAATCCGCTTTGTATATTGGCCCACTTTGCCCATAGAAGCCCAATGCTCATTAGACCAAGTAGAGCCGCCATCGCTAGACCAGCGTAGCATAGCTTGTGGGTCTTTGCCTTGACCGTTTTGTAAGCCAACACCAGGCTGGAATTGGATTTGGAACTCAGCAAAATACTGACGTTGGAAGTCAGTCACCAGATGGGGTGCACGCCGAACCCTACGGATTGTCGCTCCATTGTCCGTATAAACTGCATTATCCAGTTGATAGATCATACCATTCTGATAGTCACCAACTAAATAGACATTGTTGAACAATACACCACAATTAGACCGATGGCGCTGGTATTGCTCACCATCCCAAGCTAGCCACTTGTGCCACATTTGGGAACGCAAGTCATAAGCCCATGTCAGATTTACAGTCGGGAAAGTGACAACGTAGAACTCATGCCCATCAAGCTGATAGGTGTAAGCCACAGCATCACCAACGTATTGGTTCATTAGGGTTTGCTCGACAGCATGGGTAGAAATGCGCTCAAATGAGTAGCCTTTCATAACCCCAATAACTGCTTGGCCTCGGGTATCTTGAGCCACCAAAGCAAACTGTTCACCGAATCGAGCAATTGAGAATGGCGAAACAACACCATGTTGGAGTGAAGTTCCAGGCACACGCTGGAAAGCAAACGAAATGACACCAGGCACGACTGTGCCAACATCAGTCCACATTTCAGAGGTAAATTCGCCCAACAAAAAGACTTGGCGGTGATCACAAATCAGACCAACCAATGGGTCAGGGGAGCCATCTTTGTTGCCATACAAAGCATTTGATGACCAAGGCGTAACCAAAGGCAGATCGCCATTTTGAACGTCAGCTTGCAGGTCAGTAGAACCCCATGCCTGAGTGCCGCCTTGGTTGTAAACAATGTAGTTATCCACAACATCGCACGTCACAGCGCCAGTAAAAGCACCATCAGTAGAGGGCAATTTCTGGAAAGCAGGGGCTGTGAATGTCCCTGACGTGGCAGAGCCAGTAAAAGGATAGTCACCCAAACCACCCACGCCGCTGGTTGACGTAGTGGTAAATTGACCAATCGTAATCTGACCAGAGCTACCAGTAAGCACAATCCCTGTGCCAATAGCAAAATTGGTGCTGGTGACAGTCAAAATAGAGCCAGCAACCGTAGCGGTCAGCGAAACAGTAGATGCCGAGCCAACAATCCAGTAATACCGATTTGCGCCATCAACGATGTAAGCCGTAAGCCCACCGTAAGTCATGATGTTGTCGGTGATCGAGACTTGGCCTGTGGAAGTGGTCAGCGTTCCGACTTGGGTTTTGGTGTAAGCGCCATCAACATATTGGATAGCCCAGACAGCATTACCAACCACAGCTACCAACCATTGCCCGCCAGATAGGGTTCGCATCCCACGAACAGGGGCATTGTTAAGCTGCAAGACTTCAGTAAGCCCTGGGGTTGGATACAAAGCCACCACGCCACGCTGACCAGGCTGCTTTAGAGGGTCAATCTCAGGGTAGAAATTGATGCACTCTTGAGCTTCCTGATAGATAGAAGCAGCTTCGTAAGAAGGCCCGACAAATCCAAAATCAGCCATTTGATGACTCCTTATAAGAATCGCCACGCAGCAAAGTTTTCATAGAAGGCAAGCTAATGCCAAACTGGTTAGCCAACTCACGGGTTGACTTTCCAGATTGCTTTAATTTTCTTGCTTCTCTTGCTTGTTCCATTGTTAATTTGCAACGTGGCCCTGTGTCAGTCGGATAAGTTTTTTGCCGATTTCTTGCAACTTTGTCAGCCATGTTTTCAGCATGGGCTCCAACACGCATATGCTTTGGATTGCAGCATGATGGATTGTCGCAGCTATGAAGTAAAAAACCCGTTTCATCATAAGATTTTGGTGCTTTGAGTTCAATCATGCCTGGGTTAGCAAGATTAAAAATGACTCGATGGGCATAGTAATTCCAATCATTGATCTGAACTCTCCCATATCCATCATCTTTCAAAGTTCCTTTCCAAGGCCAACATTCATCCTCAGCTTTTATATCTACCTTTAACCACAAAACTTCCGGCGTATTAGCTGGTCGTCCTGGAGGTCGTGGGCCTTCTCCGTTTTTTTGTCTTTTGTAGTAAGCCCGTTGATACTCACGATTCTTTTTGCGTTTTTCTTCAATATCCATGATGCACTCCTTGTTAAAAAGTTCATCATAGTCAATTCTAAGAAATCTGTCAATCCTAAACAATCAGCGGAAGAAACCCCCGCTAAGAATCCAACCCGCATCCTTTTGCCGACCAACCAGCAAAGCATCTGCATAACGAGCCACTTGAGGCGGTTTCATGTTCGTGCGCTTCACAGTAGCCTTGGCATCATTGGCGTTCTTGGTAATCATCGCAATCTGGGTCTGCGAGGCTTTGCCATACATCGGCATCAAAAAATAAGCCAAGTTCCACCGCAGCGCATTGATGTAGCCTTGTGGAAGCTGAATCGTGTCGTAAAGCGAGGTATAGCTGCTGAAAATGTTATCGGTAAACATATGCATCTCACCCTGTGCAGGGTTAGGCCATAAGTAAATGTTACCGAGCAACTCAGTTGGCTGATAGTAAAGCGCCTTGGGCCAAGGGCCGTTCAAGGTCTTTAAGCCAATCATTTCGTATTCTTCCAGCGACAGCACAGCTACTGGGTAATCCAAGCCGCCATTCTGGACAGGGATGCCGTTAGAGTTCGTGTTGATACGCACAAAGCAGCTAGAAATAGTCAGAGGACGCTGATAGTAAGCCGTAATCGGGAAAGGCGTGACAGTCCCCGTCATTGAGGTGCTGCCCACCGACTGAGATACAGACACCGTGTAAGTGCCAGCGCCACCAGAGCCAGTTAATACCGCCGTGATTTTTGTGCCGCTTGTAACGCCAGAGCCGCTAACCACGCAACCAACACCCAGATAACCCGCAGAAACAGCACTAACAGTAAGGGTAGTCCCAGAAATAGAACCCGTAAAAGCAGGATTAGGTGTTGTAACGTAGTTGTTAAGAGTGTAAGTGCCTGCCTCATTGATATTCCCACCAGCGCCCGTGTTAAACGCCACAATCTGCGTTCCTTGGGCCAGATTCATGTTCACGCCGTAGCTAGTGGTCAGATATTGACCATTGCTGATAGCGCCAGAAGTGATGATGGGCGCATTAGCCGTGATCGACTCTTGGTTGATAAACAACGACTGCGAAATGGTGTAAGTGCCGACACCGCCGTTACCCGTCCCAAACGACAGAATAGATGTGCCGCTAGGGATAGATGCGCCAGTAATGATGCTACCAACCTGCAAAGCACCGCTGGACACCGACAGGATAGTCAGCGTAGAGCTATTGATTGAGCCTGTGCCAGCAAAGTTGTTGATGTTAGTATTAGCAACAGTCATTTGATTGCCGCTGACGTAGCCAGTAAACCCTGCTCCGATTTCACCAGTTGGGCCAATAGTGTATTGGGTTTGGCCTGGAACGATTGGAAAAATGATCTCATTCTTGTAATAGACCATCATGGATTCGTTAGACCATTGATCGATCATGCCGTTCAGCATATCGAAAGCATCTTGGGCAGCGTCAGCCGTTGGCGTTTCCCCTGCTTCCAAAGCACCAATGTCTTTTAATGCTCGGCTAATGATGTCAAGAGGTGTAGTCATTTTACGTCCTTAAAAGTAGCTAACTTCAATAATAGAAGTAACAGGAGGCGCTTGACTAAAAGTAAGAGTAGTGCCACTTATTGAATAAGTGCTTTTGTCTTGATAAACACCATTTATATAAATGTTTGTAGTATTAATGTTCGATGGGCTACTTGACAACGTAAAAATTGTTTGACTTCCTGTGCCCGTAAAATTAGCAATAGTAATACTACTAGCAATAATTGAATTTCCACCAGAATATATATTGTCGTAAGTTCCAATAGTTACTCCAGCAGAACTTTCCAAAACAAATTTGTAATACTGATTAGCAATTAACCAAATTTCACCTGAAGGAACACGACCACTAGCATCTAAAACAATCGGATTAGATTGAGCAATGCTACCAGAACTGTTTGTATAAGTGGCTTGTTGTGTTGTAGTGCCAGCAGCATAGGTGTAAATTAACCCACCGCTTAAAGGCAAACCATTTGAGTCAAAAAATTGCGCTCCAACGCCGCCAAAAGGTGATAAATAAACCATTTTTTTTCCTAAATGTTAGGGGTAAAAACTTGAGGCAACCAAGGAGCAACAACGGGTTTATGTGCTTCTAATGCTTTAAGCTGTTCCTCTAGCCTATATTTTATGTGGCAAACGCCATCTTTAACAGCCTCTTGCTCAATCCAACCAGCAACCATTTCCTCTGATACTTGCTCAAAAGGAACTCTGATCTTTGGCTCATTAAACCACCAGTTGCCTTCAGTTTCAACCGACAAATTATCATCAGTCAGCACACATTTGTAATGTGCATGGGTAATTAACCCATCAGTAGCTGAAATTTTGGTTATAGACCATTTATAGTTCATGCTTTAACCCAAGGCAAAGGAGGATTAGCAGCAATAGCAGCCAGTTGACGAGCTAATTGACCCGCTACTTGGGCCTCTGTGTCTGGTTGCAGATTAGTCGTAATTGTAGTGGTTGTGCCATTAATATGATTAATTTCATAGCTAATAGGCGCATAACACCAATCTAATACTTGAGCTTCTGTTAATTGGCTATAAGCAGTAAATGGATTAGCTGGCTCACCTAACTTAACCGTACCAGCAGCCGAAGCGGTTAAATTGTTAACGTCATCAGTACCGACACACATCCAATCGGCATAGATTACAACATCGGTTTTTCCATCAACAGATGGGTTAACTGTCATTTTAGGGATTGACCATTTGTAAGTGATAGCCATGATTGTTCCTTTAAAAAATTTTAATGCACAACACAAACTGTGTCAGGATTGCCGTTTGTTCTATAAAAAACACCAGCAACCAAACCACCAGCGAGTGCAGCCGCATTATTAGCAAATACGGGTAAATTTGGAACACTTAAATAAGCGTTGCCAATACGAACTCCACTTGCTGCATTTATAACTTGACCAAAAATAGCTGTTTCATTTCCAAATGAAGAATTATCTGTTACTGGCCCAGTTTCATTATTTCTATCAAAAATAAAAATATCAGGATTTGTATTTCCATTTAAATTATGGATTGCAAAAGTTGAATAACCTGTATTTCCTATTGATACAGCACCAACTTCATTGCCAGACCATTGAATAGAATTTCCAGTTGTATTATTAAAAGAATTTCCAACTAAAGAAATTCCATAATTTGGATTGCTTGATGCAAAACGCAAATCATTTCCTACGTTTGCTTCAAAATAACATCCTGCAACGTGTAAAGAAACTGTACTAAATGCAACAATAGCATTTGCGCCAAAACCTTCCAATAAAGTGTTCACAATAGAACAACCTTGAGGAGCCTTCATGTAAATGCCATTATTGCTATTTGCTTCAAAAATACAAGCATGAAAATGGATATCTAAAGCAGCAGTATTGGTGCTAAAAAAAGGATTAGTTAAAAATCTAATGTTGCAATTATCAAATCTATAACTTTGAACGTATGTTGTAGCATTAAGAACAGGAACTTTTAGAAACAAACATCCATGAAATTGCATCCTTAAAAACTTGCCGCCATCTAAAACGTAAGTTGCATTGGATGTGTATTGTTGTTCAAAAGTTATGCCATCAAACCAAATAAATTGTGATGCCGCCACACTTCCTAAAGTAGTGGTAAACATATTGATACTTTGATTACCAACATAAAATGAACCACCAGTTTTAGAAGTTATTTCAAAATACTTTTGAAATGTTGAGCCATCAGTTGGTCTATTGATAACCAATGAAGATGTAATAGTAAATCTACCATTTATTTCTAAACCTGAGTTGTTGGCTATGCAATAATCAATTGCGCTTTGCAATGCAGAAGTGCAATCATAAGTAGATGTTCCCGCTAAAATAGCCGCTCTTTCAGCTAATGGTATGTAATCTATGGCATTAACGGGCGCACCGTCAATCATAGAATATGTTGCTTTTGTTAGGCTCATGTTTTTTCCTTAGTTACAAGGGTAAGAGAATGAAAAACGAAGTGCTGCGCTGCCGTTAATTACGCTTGCCGCAGACGATGAACCAGCGTTATAAACTTGTAGCCAAGCATAATTTCCACCACGAATAAGGAAAGCGCCCAATTGTCCAGTCATAGTGTAACCACTTTCAGTTCCAATCCAAACGCTTCCGTCTGCCTCACCAGCTCCGTTATAAATATTAAAAGGTAATCCACCAAGAGCCGCACCACCTGTTCCAGTTGCGGCTGTCCAAGTCATAACTCCAGTAACTGTAACTAAACGGCCTACCCTTACATAAGTTCCTTTGTTAACGCCATATGTCGTAGTGCCCGCTGTTGTCAATCCAAAATAAGTAGGTGTCCAAGTACCTTCTTCATACCAACTGAGCAACTGGCTTGTTTTACCCGATGCGGGAGTGTTGGCTGTGAAGTTGATGCCTTTACCTGCCGTTGTAGGTATTAAATTTCCAGTAAAAGAAACATCAGTACCATTAAAAGTAAACGCTGAAGAAGTTGTTAATGCGCTTGTTGATGATGCATAAACTACACCACCAGAAGTAAAACTGGTTAATCCTGTTCCGCCTGATGTCGTTGGCAATGCTGTACCAGACAAAGTAATAGCCAATGTTCCGCTAGTTGTAATTGGCGAGCCAGAAATTGACAAGAAAGACGGGACAGTTGCTGCTACGCTAGTTACCGTCCCGCCAGAGCCAGTTGCGTTAATCGTAATAGCAGACGAACCGTTGTAAGTTGTTCCAGAGCTAAAGCTAACGCCAGTTCCAGCAGTTAAGTTATATAGATTGCCGCCAAGCGCAACGCCAGAAATAGTCGAATTTGTAAGCTGGCTATTACCAATACCCGACAAAGTGCCACCAAGGGTCAAACTTCCAGAACTGGTGACTGTGCCTGTTAACGTAATGCCATTTACTGTGCCCGTACCAGAAACAGAAGTTACTGTCCCTAAATTGCCAGTTAATGCCACGCCATTAGCGGATAGCACGCCAGTAGAAGGCACAAAAGACAGCTTAGTTGAGCTAGTCGTTGCGGGATTGTTGCCCGTAGATGCCGCCGACAGTATTGGATACCAAGTCGAGCTAGAACTGGTGTTATCTGTGATCGCTACGTTGGTTGCGTTGGTCGCCGTGGTCGCAGTCGTAGCAGTAGACGCATTGCCCGTCAAAGCACCAACAAAAGTGGTCGATGTAACGCTGGTCAGCCCCGCAATCGTTGTAGCAGTCCCACCAAGGCTGATAGCCGTTGAACCAATCGTAATTGACGAGTTGTTAAGGGCAGAGTTAGGGATGCTGGTTAAAGATGCCCCAGAGCCGCTAAAAACCGTTGCTGTAAGCGTTCCAGTAGAAGGGTTGAACTGATACTTGGTCGAGCTTGTGTATTCGGTTGTCAGATTGCCGCTAGTGGTAGCCGCAAACAATGGGTAACGGGTTGCATTAGTGGTCGTGTCATCGGTGACCGTAGCGTAAGCCGTAGGTGTCGACCAAGTTGGTGCGCTTGAGCCGTTAGAGGTCAGCACTTGGCCTGTCGTCCCTGCCGCCGAAATAGCCAAAGCAGAAGCGCCAGAGTAAACCACGCCACCAGCAACAGCGGTCAAGTTTGCGCCTGTGCCACCGTTTGATAGCCCAACTTGTCCAACAATGTTTCCGGCCTGGACAGACAAGATGCTTTTATTAACGTAAATTGCGCCAGTTGACGAATTCACATAAGCAACAGTTCCCAACTTGATTGCATAACCTGTTGGCGGAATTGTGTTTTGAAAATAGCCAGCAGAGTAAGGCGACAAATATAAGGTATCGCCAACGGTGTAGCTGCCAGTATTTAAGCCTTGAACAAGACCAATGGTCGTTACATAGCCAGCCGTTCCAGTTGGGATATTTTGATTAGCCAGGCCAATCACATTGCCAGTTGTCAGGCTGTTAGCAATAGCAAGGGCAACATTGGGATATGTATATCCGCTGCTGGTTGACGTTACATAAACAGGCTGACCGATATTGATGGTGCTGCCAGTATTGTTGTAAACCTTTAGCTGGATTTCCTCGCCAATGTGCAGCGTGTTATTGGTTACATCGTTGTAGTAAGCCAGCGCATTTTGGTTGGTGTCATACCACAATCGACCTGCTGTGTAGGTTGGCGCTGAAACAGCCGTAAACGTGGCGTAATTGCTGATTGATGGGTTATTCAGCGTTTCGCTTGTGCTTGTCACGCTGCTTAAAGTGCCGCCTGTAATAGCCACAGAATTGGCGTTTTGGGTAGCCATAGTACCCAGGCCAGTAATTGAGCTGCTAGGGATGGTCGTAGAGGCCGTAAAAGCCCCAGTTCCATTGCCATAAACATAGCCTGTCAGCGTAGTAGCGCCTGTGCCGCCATTAGCCACGTTGAGTGTGCCGCCAAGCGTTACAGCACCTGTTGTAGCGGTGTTAGGGGTAAACCCTGTTGTTCCAGCCGAAAAGCTAAGAACGCCAGTATTGGCAATCGTTACTGCGCTGGAGCCGTTGAATGAGCCGCCAGATAGTCCAGTACCAATAGTAAGGGCGTTGGGAGTTTGGGCAGTAATCGCTCCGCTGCCACCCAAAGAAACGCTAACGCCATTGAACGTAACGCTAGAGTTCGTAAGCCCACTATTCGGTATTGTGGCATTGATCTGGCTCGGTGCAATGCTGATAGCGGTATTACTAGCAGCAGTTAATTGGCCTTGTGCATTAACTGTATACGTTGGGACGCTTGATGCAGAACCATAAGAACCAGCGGTAACTGCTGTGTTGGTAATGCTGAAAGTAAAAGCATTTAATGTCAGTCCTGTGCCAGCAAAATAAGTTGCCGAGGTACTGAATTGCGACCAAGTGATAGGCGTAGTGCCTAAAGTGCCGCCTGGCTGCACATAGCAATACCATGCCGAGCCAGCTTGCGTTCCAGATTCTACAAAACAGATCGCAGAAACATACTGGTTGTAAGTATTGGCATCAGACGCATAAGTCCATGCACCGCTAGAAGCAATGTAAATGCCATTATTCGCTTGGGTTGATTGATTCTTGACCAGCACCCGTGAGCCAGCAGTTACAGAAATCGTATCAATTGTCTGCAAGCCAGACAGCGTGATATTGGTTGTCGTAGCGCACAGAACAGGCTGCTTCCAAGATAGGCCAGCGGCAGTAGCATCAACGTAGAGTTTGTTTGCTATGTCGGTGTTGCCTACTGGTGTCGTTGATACAGTCCCCGTGGTCGTAGCCATCGAGGTAAAAGTAGCAGCAGCAGGGACAGAACCACCAATAACTGAACTATTGATAGTGGAATTTGTGATTGTCAGACCCGATTGGATGGGGTTAACAGTTGCATAAAATGGCTGACCCTGACCGATAAACGTATTGAATGAGTTATCCAAATTAAACAGAGCCTGAACGGGCAGGATGTTTTGGTCAACGGTCTTATTTGGGCCAGCCATTTTTTTCCTTACGATTGGTCAACCATTGGCGTTACATACACCAAATTAGTACCAGTAGCAGCAATCGCTGTAACGTAGCAGGGGGCTTGACTATTAACGGGAGGGCAAGCAATGACAATAGGTGTTTCCATTAAGCCTGGAAGCACAAAGTCACCGAAAGTTCCATCGCCAGGCAATGCCGCCACATCTGTTGAAATTGTGCTGAACTTGATCGCCACGTTTGCAGAACCAGTATTGATGCAAGAAACGTAGTTAATTTGATCTGGAGTGTTAGCCTTCAAAGCAACAGCAGAATGGGCAGTTGTACCAACGGACAAGCCGAGGGTGCTACCGCCTAGTCTGATTACGGACATATTTGCCATGATTAGACAGCAGTAGTAGGTGCAGGGCCTTCCAAGCGGGTAACTTGGATGGTGTAAACGCCAGCAGTAGGAGTAACAGAAGCAGCGGTTACGTTAGCGAACTGGATGGTCAGCACGTTAGCAGCCAAGCAATCAGCTTCAGCGACCACGATACCAGCAATTTGCGAACCGTTCAGACCCAACACAACAACGATGTCAGTCGTTTGCAGACCAGGCAAAGCAAAGGTTTGGGCAGCGGTAGTGTTGGCAGCAACAGCCACAGGAGTTAATGAAGGCTGAATATAGAAAGTTTCGTGGGAATTACCACGGGTGATAGTCGTAGATGACATTTCGTGTCCTTTGAAAAAGGTTTGTTAATTGTAGCTTTAAAAGCAGAAAAAGCCATCTTTTTTAGGGATGGCCTTTCCTTACTTCACTTCAGATTACAGCAAGGGGGTGCTGAAATCGTAGCAGTAAACGTACACGTCAAAAGTAGCGCCAGCCACGGGAGTGGTCAAAGCAGTCACGTTGACATACAGCGTTTGTGTGGTCAAAGCAGTAGTTTGTGCGGAAGGAGAAGTCACAGACACGCCGTTGACAGAAGTCAAGTTGGCGATAGTGACAGAGCCGTACAAGCTAGAGCCGCCAGAAGTGGTCGAGACACCCACAGCCAGACCAGTTGTAGTACCGACAGCAGCGCCATTGGCGTTCATGTTGGTAACAATCAGGGCTTGGGGCAAGAACACGCCAGTATTGATAACTGGAACAGCGTAGTTAGCAGTAGTGTTGGCAGACACGTTAGTCAGAGTTGCAACCAAACGCAAGGCTTGGTTAGTCAACACGTTCTGTGGGTGTGCCGATACTGTGGTTGATGGGCCTGGATTTGCCATTTTGAATATCCTTTCTTAATTAAGCTGCAACACGGCAAGCCAACTCTGGGTACAGAGGAGCCCAACCGTACAAAACGTCCAAACGGGTCGGAATACTGTCATTATTGCACTCTGTTACTTTCAGCCTTTCGGCTTACTGACCATCTTTCAATGGCGGGGTTAGTTCTTCGACTTACCCTCTGAGACTTCTTTTTTAAGTTACGTCTCAGTTCAGACTATCGCATCAACCTTTTTACAGGTTGTCTTCTCACTTAGTCGTTCACGCTGCTTTTTATCGCTTGCGCCCTGTTGTCCACTTCTGGAGTTCCAAGTCAATCAGAGAAGATTTTTCCGTAATACCTTACAGTATTAGGCCACCAATGCAAATGACGAATCATTCGCAACGTTAATGGTATATTGACGTACGACACGCATAGACAAGCCAACTTCCTTATCGGAAGCACGACCAGCGAAATGGACGCCATCAGGCAATTCCAAGTCAGCCACAGCCAAGGTATAAGCATTACGGTGCATCATGATGTTCTGGGGTGAAGTCACGCCAGTATTGTTGAAGGCCGTAATGTTGGGGCTGTTGTAGCTGGTCACTTGCACGTTTTGGAACTGACCCGACACGATAATCGCGGGGCTGATGTTCACGGTAGTGCCAGTAGTAGCCACAGTAGTGGTGCTGTTCACAACGAAGTTGCGGAGCTTGCCATAAGACTGACGGTTTTGGGGGTTGACTGCGTACACACCAGGAATGGTGAACACATCGCCAGCGTTCAGCGTAGAAGCTGTGGAAGCGGTCAACGTCACGTTAGAGCTAGAAGCCCAACCAGAAGTCAACACACCAGCAGAGCTAGTAGAGGCCAAAGTGATAGCAATGGTATTAGCAGACCAAGAACCAAAAGTTTGCGACACAACGTTTTGGTCGAGTTTCCAGTTCATGCCGCCAGAGTCACGGCCCATCAAACCCTTGCGATATTGCTCGCCGATGGCTTCTTGAGGCACAAACAGACCCTTCAAGCTATCAACGATAGTTGCAGAGGTGAAAGGCTCAACAATCATCGAACGGCGACCGTCACGGGGTGCGCCTTCGCTGTCGAGGTAAGCAGCGCCAGTCAGGTAAGTAATCAAACCTGTGGGAGGAGTGCCAGCAGTACCAACGATGTTGTAGGTGTTCAGAGCAGCGGTTGACAAGCCATCACGGTCAATCTTATTGGCGATCGCAGCGACAGCAGGTTTCAACACACGGTCAGAGAACATATCCAACGACAGAGCCAAATCTTGCGTGGTGAATTGGGTGTCAACGTGGAACTGAGTGGACAAGGTTACTGGTACGCTCGTTTCGTTAAAGTCCTCGACATTTAGCGCTGGGCCAGTAGTACCAATGAAACGTCCTGGTTTACGGACGTTTACGGTGTTACCGATTTTGCCGCCGACAACAGCGAACTGGTCGTCGTAGTTACGGTCGCACTCTGACGTGAAGGTCAACTCATTTTCCAAAACCATCAATGCTTCGTTGGTGATTTTGGATATCGTAAGCAAATTATTTGCCATTTTGATTTCCTTTAAAAAAAATATAAAAAATTAACGGATTTTTCCCGCTTTTCTAGCAGCTTTCCAATCCGCATATGTGCCATGAAATTTACCATCGGTACTCATGCCAACATCTGGAACTGAATTAGCCGCCCTGATAGGCGAAATAGGTTCAGGTGCTTTACTTCTCGCAACAACGGGTTCAATTCGCTTAGTTTCGGGCTGTTTAGCCTCCAACCTTGCTTCCAATTTCCCCAACTCACGCAATGCCTGTCGTGTAGACCCACCAGTAATCTTTTTAGCGATCTCTGGGTTTTCAGCCAAGTGATAAAGGATTTGAGGCCCAACATCACTTTCCAAAATTGCATCCCTAATGTCATCGTTTACAACAACATCACTAGAAGCGATCATTTCCTCATAATCAGGCAATGTGGCTTTAGCTTGCTCTAACTTGGTCTGCCAGCTTTGAATCAGCTTTTGGCGTTCCTCATTAGCCTTACGCTCTGCTTCTTGCTTGTCACGATTCAACAAGGCTTGCTCTGCGCTCCATTCTGCCAATGCCTTTGCATATTCAAAAGCATCAGTAAACTGGTCAGGCTTCGGTTCTTCATCCACCTTAGCTGGCGCTTGAGGCGCTACCTTGGCTTCCAAATCCCTTAGCCTAGCTTCCAAGGCTTCCCGAGCTTCACGTTCACGTTGCGCCTCTTGGCGTGCCGCTTCACGTTGCTTGGTAATCTCTGAAAACCGCTTTTCGAGTTTAGGATTTTGTTTCCTTTCCTCCGGCTGCGTTGCTTCCTCAATAGCCTCTGGCTCACTCTGCGGCGCTTCCTCTGTCGGCTCGGGAGTTTGCTCAACCGCCTCGACAGGTGCTTCCACAGCTAAACCAAGTTTTTGACTATAAAAGTCGGCTGCGTTCTCGCTAGTCAATAAATTGCCAGCTTCTTTCTCACTTGACATAGGTTTCCCTAAGAATTAACCCAGTTAACCTAACTGGTAAGGTTTGTGTAAATATACACTAAATAGCTCTGTCTGTGGCGTTGGATAATGCCTCACGCTCAGATCGTTTATCTATATCAGCCAGCATCAAAGCTAACTGTGCACGCATTTCTTCAATTTGAAGCTGCGTTTGTGTCTTAATGATAGTGTCGTGCGCTTGCGTATCAGTCCGCATTTGCACATCGTGGCGGCGTTCAGCATCACGCATTTCAATATCGTGAGCTTTGGCGGTCTGTTTCAGCAGTTCACGCTTAGTTTCATTATCTTGCTTAACTTGCTCAATATCTTGACGCTGTTTAACCATCAATTGCATGGCTTGCAACTGCTGAGTAAGCTGCTGAACTTGCTGCTGTGAAGCCGCCAATTGCATTTGAACCTGTGGCGGCACGTCAGATTTGTCATCAATATGCGCCAGCGGGTTATTAGCAGCCAAGCGATCAGCAATAATGTCAGCGCCAGGGAAGTCCATGTTTCGGAACACCAAATCACCAATGGTCTGGAACAATTGCTCATTACCACCAATCAGCGGCATCATGGCATCAACTGCTTCTTGACGTTTGGAGTTGTAGCCTGGGCCAGTATCCATAACCACGTCATATTGACCAACCGACATATCGTGCAGCACACGGTAAACGCCAGCTTCATCGCTTGTGGGCTGGTTAATAGCGACCAAATCAGGCTTGCCATCATCCCCAATGATTCGCATGACACGGTGCGTGTCGTAAATGCTAGGAATCATGCCCAAAATAATCTTGGCGGTGTGGGCAATTGACTTTGTAAGGTTGTCGTAAAAGTCAAAGTTAGACAGATCGACTTGTTGCTGCTGACCGTTCAGAGCTTTGCCGGACATATTGCCAGGAAGCTGCTGTGAAGGGTCAAAGATTCCCATCAGGGTCGTAATATCTTGATTGATAGCGCCCAAAGCGGTCATTACGCCAGTTGGAGGCGGCTCAGGCTGGAGGCGCTGCGGTGCTGGCGCTGGATTGCCATCAATGTCGGTCTGCTTGTATCGCAACAGCGGGAACGACTTAATGTTAGCCGCTGCCCATTCGCTTTCGTGGCCTTCATCTTGGCCTTCAGCAAGCAGCCATTTTGCCTTTGGAGCCAGCGCCACCGATTCGGTAAGGGTAGTCTGCCAGAAGTTATACATACGCTGTGCATCTTTAGCATGGCGCACCATGCCGAACTTCTTGCGCTTATCACCAATAACAACGTGGCGACCATAAACAGGAACGACAGGGATGTAATCGCCTGGGATGTCACGTTCTTCAATGATGTCGTAAGCGGTGATTTTCTTCCACTTGATCTGCTTTTTGATGGTTTTGCGCTCTTTAATCACTTCCAAGCCAGAAGCCTCGATGCGCTCAAAGAAGTTATCGCCATCATCAAAGCGGCTCGACCCATCGCTCAACAAATAAAGAGTAGCTGGCTTGCGCTCAACGTAGAAATACTCAGCAATGCGAATATCCTCTTTGGTAATCCATTCAGACTGCGTGTCGCCTGTGCCACGTTGCGTAAAGCTGGAGCCATCGTCTAAATCAGGATACATATCTCGAAATTTCTCTTTGCTCATCATGCTGGTAATCAGCACTTTTTCAGCGTCAGACCCATCTATGCGCTCAGAGTTGGGGTCAAAGTAGACCGTAAACGGGTTAGGGATAGCATCGATGTAGATTTCTTGGTCAAAGCTATCATCTTTGCAGTATTTGGTAATCAGACGCCAGAAACCCCAACCCATGCGAACAGCGTGGTCAAAAGCGGTGTCGTAAGCATTGTCAGCATTGGATTGCGTTTCAATGTGGCGAATGATGCCTTCTACAACTTGTGCGGTCTTAAAGTCTGCTTCAGAGTTGCAAGCGTGAACTTTGGTTCGTGGGCGCTGTTGGCGCTGCTGATTAGTGACTTGGCGGCAATAACCATCCAGTTTATTGATGGTAAGAACAGGGCGGGATTCAAGATTGCGGGAGTTTTGTAAGTCTACGGGCCATTGGTCACCGCCGGAAACAAACTTTAGGTCTTCCAAGGCTTCCTGGCGGTTCATGGTGTCAGAGTCATTGCACCACTTGAGGAACTGTTTAGCCTCAGTAATGATTTCGGGTTCTTGACCGCCGTAAGGAATATCTTGTGCCATTAGTTCATCCATCCTAAAGGTTGACCGTAGCCCTGTGGCTGCGTTCTAACTGGTTTGCGCTGCCGAGGTTCATTCACCATTAAACCAAGCATTCGAAACGCATCAGCCCCGTGGCTGTATTGGTCGTGAACAGGCGTTTTGCTAAATGCTTTGGTATCTGGGTCAACTTCGTAGCGGTAATGCCGTAAGCATTGTAGCCCATCGTAGCAATTTTCCCTATCAAACCAGCAGTTTCTAAATAGTGTACGGGCTGCGTTAATACTGTCAACTATCGGCGTTTTCGGAATAATCTTGGTTTTATACCCAGCAGCCTTAACGATCTGTTCGATTGACCGACCATTGGCGGCTAAGGTTTTGTTTTCTGCGTCATGCGGCAACCAAAGGGTGTCATAGACATAACCAAAGGTTTGCATCTTTGCCAGGTAATCAGAAATAGTCTTTTGGCTATCTTCCACATATCTGATAAGCCGAGTCTCCATGCCAATAAACTGCACAAACCAAATAGCAGTAGCGTCAGACCAACCCAAATCAAAGACAGCATGAACAGGTTTATTTGGGTCATATCCTACTTTCGTTATTCGGCCTTCCAAGTCAGCCATTTGCATCTCACGGGCAAAGATAGCACCGTCAACAGTTTGGCGGCATAAACCTTCCCAGACCGTGTTATACGCCTCAATATCCCTTGCTTTTAGAGAATCCTTCTCCAGCTTCAGCGTTTCGGGAAACCAAGGGTTGTCTGACCAGTTGATCTTAACGACCTTGCTATTAGCCGGCGGGTTCAGCACAAACCGCTGGTAAGTTTCATCTGACTCCAACTCAGGGTTAAAGCTAATCCAGATTTCTGACTTTTCCTTACGAATAGTAGGTATCAACGTGTTCCAGCTTAATCGGCTGACAGTCTGGGCTTCTTCCACCCAACAAATGTCAACACCTTCGTAAGACTTCACGTTGGCTACATTGTTCTTAAGGCCCACAAAAGCGAATTCAGAGCCGTTTTTGCCTCGGATGCTACTTTGGGTTATCTCATAGAAACCAAGCAGCCCTAGCGCCTCTATTTGGTCACTCAGCAGCTTATGCACCGAATCTTTCATAGAGGTCATGAACTCACGGGCGCACAGGATACGCAATTGGCTTTTAGCACCAAGAATCAGCAATGCCCTGGCAATACCCCATGATTTCGCACCGCCTCGACCACCGTAGGCAACCTTATAACGGCAAGGCTCAAACAGGAATGAGAGCTTGACAGGGAATTCAGCGTTCTGAATTGTCGGCGTCATCAGGCTTCACAAAAGTAACTTGAATACCAGCTAACAGCGGTGCACCATCAGCACCAGTAATTTCAGTCTTAGTCTGCTCACGATACTTCTTAGGGAATCGTGCAGCCATAGAACGTGACCACAAAGAAGCGTTCAGTTTCGGGCCTTCTTTGGTTTCTACCATGTAAGCATGAGCTTGATCTTCCCACCACGCTTGCTCTAATTCCTTCGCATATTCCATGGCGTGCAGAAATTCCTCGTGCTTATCTCTCCAATCGTATAAGACACGCAGGGAAAACCCTAATGTTGCTGAAATTTGCTCTACCGACTTGCCGAGCTTACCCAACTCAATGACTTGCTCACAGTAAGCAGGGTCATAAGTGCTGGGTCTACCAACAGGTCGTTTTACTTCAGTCATTGATTGATTTACCGTTTATATCTTGTATCTTCAAAATGTCTTCATTACCAGGAAAGATCACAAAGTTGCGTGTTCCACTTGCTGAGTCTCGGCTTCCTTGGTCAAAGTATTTAATTCCAGATATGCCTTGATTTGACAATGTTGAAGCAATATCAGGTTGACTTACTCCTAAGTCTCTATTTAATACATTGTGCCATGTTGAAGCTAATGGGTCGGCATCCATCCATTTTTTTAAATCAAAATCTGGTATAGAGGGAAATTTGTCTGCAATGTTTTTTAATCCAGACTTAACATTTTCTGGCTGTTGGCTCAAAGGCTTATCCCAATCCAACATTTTATCAATGTGTTCGTCTGGCAGGTCAATCTTGTATAAATTGCCAGGGTCAACAGATTTCTGATTTCTCATTTCCATTACATGATCGTACTCATCAGCAGCATTTTGGCCTTTTTCTGACTTGAACTTTCTGTAAGCTCCTGGATAGACTGAATCACTATCCATGATCTGACTCAATTCTTTTAGCCTTTTGTTATAGGCTTGAATGGAATCCATGTCTTTGACATTTTTTTGGTATTGTTTTGCAATAGCTGGATTTTCAGCTACATACAATCCATGACCAAATGCTTGTGCCCCTTCACCAGTTCCAATCTTCTTGGGGTCAAAAGCACTAAATTTGTATGGCGACCCATGATATACAGTCATCCCAGTAGGAGCTAATGACTGTGCCATCATGCGATCTACATCTTGCGTGGCAGGGCCGTTTAGTTGTTTTGTTTTAATGAATTCATCAGCCGCTGCTTGTTGGGCTTGGTTAAAGTTCCGAGCCTGATCGTTAGCCATGCCAAGCATTTGCTGGAGACTTGCCCCAGGGTTAGCCAATGTATCGTTCAAACGGCGTTTTTGACTATCTAAGTAACTATAAATATCAGCAAGTGTAGGCATAGGCGTTCCTTTTCTTGTTGATATTTTACTTAAACAGTTAATTTAGAGGGGAACTTTGATTTGGGCTTCAACAAGGCATAGTGGAAAGCCAGAAAAACCTATGCGTCACCATCCTCAAATGCTGGCTTAACAGTTCCCGAATAATTTACTCAGGTTTAGTTTCTTGTGGTTCTTCAGCTTTAGGGGCTGTCAAAGCCACGGCTTGAGCATTGGCTTCACCTAACAGTTTTTGCAGGTGCTGCTGCAAAGACACAATCCGAGCTTCAAGGGCTTGGATGATGTCACGCATTTCATGCTCGGTGTGTGAGAAATTAAACATTACTTCTTACCTTTCTTTTTTTCAGCTTCACGCTTTTCTGAGTAGGCGATAGCGACAGCTTGCTTAACAGGCTTGCCAGCTTTCACTTCAGTCTTAATGTTCTGCTTGAACGCTTTTTCACTCGTTGATTTCTTCAGCGGCATCTTCTTCTTCCAACCATTCAATTTCTTCATTAACAAAAGCCACGATCAAATCAGCCAACTCAACCCACTCGCCATCTTCATGACCAACGGTGTCAATAGCCATTTGAGCAGCACGAAAACGAACATTTTCAATTTCAAAAAACATGGTAAATCCTTTAAGTTGATGGGAGTTCTTCAAAGCAAACGTCTTGCCACGACATGAGCAAGTACCGTTCACCATCTTCTTTATACTCCATGAACTTTAAGTATTCGTTACTATATTCTTTGGCTATGTGTCCGAAATAGACCTTAGCACCAACTGTTACAGGCATTTCTTCAAATGACCCATCATCACGGTATCGACCTGGGCCTACCGCCACCACAGTTCCAATAGTATCCGCTTCAGCAGTTTTAATCCATAGCTCAGACTTAATGCGGGGTTCTGGCTTTACTAGGATTTTGTCACGCAGAGGTCTTAGCACTTGGCCTCCCACGTTTCTTAATTGGAGCCAATGCCTCAAATGGCACGTTCTCCATTGGAATAAAAGAGCCAACAGAAGCTGGCAAAGGGGCAACTGCGAAATTACCCTTAAACTCTCCACACCAATGCGATTGGTATTTCACAACGGCATTGGGGTAACGATGGCACTCACCAGCGTGACCCGTGTATTCCCAAAATTTGCAGTTTTCGCAAACTTCTCTAGAATCTATCTCAGCCATAACAATCCTATCTTGTTAACGGTCAGATAGCCCCCTTGGTCGTCACACCTTGGGGGTTATCGCTATTTATTTATAGTCTTTGCGTTCGTGGGCGTAAGCAACGTGTTCACGGCTGCCACCCTTCATTTCACCTAAACGACCATCGTTTTTGCCCATGTGACCGTCAACACGGTCGCCAATGCTGTCAGCCTTGCCCATAGCAACACCGCCAACCAGCTTGGCTTTGCGTTCGCCTGTCATATCAGAGGCAGTAGCGCCAGCGGGGGCTTTAGCGCCAGTAACGCTAGGCACACCTTTGAGGCTGTTTGGGCCTTTTTCACTACCCATCTTCTCGCCTGTGCGATCAGAAGCGGCAACGCCTTTCGGCATTTTTTCTTTACCGTAGTATCCCATTTTAAAATCCTTTAGGTTAATGGTCGTCCCATCTTATCAGAACGGCACGTCAGAATCAATACCCTTGTCAAACTCTTTTGGTTTGGGGTCGTTCAAGTAAGCCCAACCAGACCAGCCGCCCTCCAATACAGGGATGCTGTCAATTTTCAACATTGGGCCGTTCTTGGTTTCAATCATAGAGCCAATGCGCTGATAGCGTGATTTTTCTTGACCTTGGGCATTAGTGTATTTGCCGCTGACAATGGTGATTTCTTTAATGGTTTTGCTCATTTAACGCTTTCAAGTTTAGTAGTTTTGCGACCTTGAGGGCCGTTTCTTGCAGAAATTCGGTAACTTCCGACTCAAGCAATCTAATGTATTGATTGTCTCGAGGGATTCGTTTAATAAATAACTGTAAGTCTGAAGGGAGGCGTGGGTCGTAAGATACAAAGTCACACCAATCACGATTAGTGCAAGCCATCTGCCAGAAAATTTGATCTGCATATTTTTTTGGGACAGCCTGGTTAAGTAGTGTATCAATGTGAGTTGCTGTATTAGGGCACTTTATTTCAATAAGTCCGTCAGCACCCACCAATCCATCAGGAGAAGCGCCACTATTGACAATGGCGGGGTGATCAATGAATCCAACTTCGTCAACCAATACGTCCATGTGCGCTTCATATGCAGCCCTTGCTAGTGGTTCTGTATCTGTTCCCCATTGCATGGCTGAGTTTGTGAATGACTCGGCTGGCTTTCCAGTAAGTCGTTCGCAAACCAATTGAGCCATGTAATTCTCACGACTTGTCGAGTAACCCGATTTTGTTTTAGCAACCACATCGGCAACTCGGCTGGCTGTGACTTTTCCAACTCGTGCGGCAAACCAATCATCAGTCCGTTGTTCCACTTTTTTGCTCCTCATCGTCACTTAAGACGGCAAAATCAACATTCCAAGCGTTTTTAAGTTCGCAGTCAAAGAATTCCATGTCGTATTTAGCTTCAACATACTTAATCAGGATTTGCTTGACTTCTTCTGCGTTAAATGTGAGTTTCATAATGCTGCCTTTCTTGCGTTTTTGGCTGCAATAATTTTCTTTTGTGCTTCTGGGTCTGACTGCGTATCCTTGAAAGCCTCGGTGTAAACCGCTTTCAAAGAATCAGCATTAGGGGCTTGGCTAATCTCTGCCAGCCAATCAGCCAGGCGACCAGCATCATAAGCAGGGGCTTTGCGACTAGCAGCGTTGCCATCATCATCCTCTGGGGCTATGCCGCAAGCCGCCATCAATGAGTAGCGCCGAGCATAGGTCAGAGCCGAGCCGTAACCTTGTGGGTCTTGCTTGCTGGCAGGGACGTGGAGCTTGCCGCACTCTAAGATTTCGCCGGATTCATGCACAAACAAGGTTTCAACAGTCACGCCTGTGCTGTCCTCATAGTTGCGCTGAATCAGGGCAATCCCGTTGTTATTAAGTGAATCAATGACTGCCTCAACGCAAGCCGACAAATCAGCATAGCGGCTGCGGAAATGTGGATTAGTGGATGTTTTTAGGGCAGGGCCAAATGCTTTTTGTGCTTTAACCAAAGCTGTTGCAATGTTTTTCATGCTGCCTCCAATGTCAATTGAAAAGCTTGAATCAATGCTTCGGTTTCTTCACGAGTCAATACTACTGAATAATAGCCGCCTGCAAAAAAGATAGATAGGTGCGCCCCATCATCAAATTTATCAATCATAAGTTTGTGACCGTAGTCAATCTTAATGACTGTTGATTGCTGCTCTACTGTAATGCTCATACTAGCTCCTAAAAAGACCCCGAGAAATTCAGGGCATGGCGTAAGTATAGTATATTTTTGTAGACCAATGCAACTATTTTCTAGGTGTTTACCCTATCAACAAACCGATTGTTGGCGTTTTCGCTTCGCCAGACTTCAATTTTTAGCTGTGCAGCGGTCAGTTGCCATTTGAGGGTTTCTTCTTGCTCGACAGCGGTAGCCAATCCTTTGAGTAGTGCTTGGTATTCTTCGTCTGAGTAAGCGTCACGTTCTTGAGCCGCTAGCGCCTGGACACCTTTGAGGCTAGCCTGTTGCATCAAAATTGATTTTTTGCTTTTCAAAAAAGATTCAATGTAAACCCGATCAGACTTTGCTTTTGCAAACAATGGGGCAGTCTTTAGGATAAATTCAACTGCTCTGTGCGGTGCTTCGCTCATCCAATCACCTTCAATACTCGTAAAGCTGACTCAACGTCAGTAACCACACACAAAGTTCCGCCGTTCCACTTGCCATGCCAATCAAGTTGTAAAGGGGTCAAGGAACGCTCAGAAGGGGGTTTAGAGCCGTCTTTCAGCTCCATCAATACCGTCACTCCCTTGTACCCAATTAAGAGGTCTGGGACGCCATTTCCAAGCCCTGCTAAAGATTGGACAGTTGCACCCGCATAACGCAAGGCATCAACTATCCTATTTTGGTTAGCGTCTATTCGTGCGGCACGTCTCATGGTTTAGTCCTGATTCTGTTCATGCGCTGACGTAAATCATCAGCTTCTTTCTTGCCACGCTTTTTTTCTATCTTTTCGATCATGTCAGCCCACCAAGCGTTAGCTTCGCCGTAGCCGTGATCTTTCGCTTTTTTGCGATAGCGGTCAATCCATTCACGGGCTTCTGATTCCCGCATGAATTCCATAACGCTTTTAAATTCCGACTGCATCGCCAAGCACCCATAAGGCCCAAGTTATTGCTGTCCAAGGCACAGAATCATCACCCATGCGTACCAGGTCAAGGATTCGTGCTGCTTCAAGTTCTTCATGGTTGTAATGATTACGCATGGCGCTTCTCCCGCATCAGATTACGCAAATTGTTGATAATTTGACGCTTTTCAGACTCAGAAACTTTACGAGCTGGCACTTTGATGTTGACAGACATAGCCTCGTAATTGTTGCGGTCACCACGCTGGCGATAAGCCGCCCATTCACGCTTCGTAATGTTTTCCCAATCCCTGTATTCTGACCAGGCGTGTGCTGAACAAAGGCGTTTGCCATTGTCAACAGTCCAACGATTGGGACATTCATGCGCTTGGCACATAGTGTCTTGTTGAACTTCTGGCGTCTGTGTAGCTTTTTGAAAACTCATTTGTCGTACTTCCCATCAATGATTTTTTGAAAATTTGTAGCGTTTACCACCCATTCAAGGTCAGGCAACCAAATGCGACCTTTGCTCTCAAAGCCTTTGGCAAGTGAGGTGTCTTTGGCTATGTAAGCAAAAAACCCATCCCACCACTTTAGACCTTCTTCTTGGGTTTTGTAACCTTCTGGCGAATAAGCCGAGGGCTTTGCAGCTTGCAACCAGCGTTGGCGTAGGTTGGTCTTACGAGAGCCTTCCCATGTTCTTGGCTGCGTAAGGTGCGGTAAGTTTTTCTTCCAAAGATTCAAAATATCTTGTTGAGGGCAAGTCGGAAGCCCTGCTTCGGACATAGAACCTTTAGGTTCTATATATGTGTCTTGTGTCTCGGGTCTTGGGTCTTGGGTAGCATTGCCTTCGCTATGCGTTCGCATTGCGTTCGCATCTTTTGACTTTGACCATCTTACCTTAGCACTAGCACTAGCCTTCTCAGATTTCTCGCCAACTTTAAGAATTTCAGCAAGCACTCTTGTTGAAATCCACCCATCATCAACCAAATCAAAGAACTCTCGCAAAACGACCGTAATGCAATCGCAATGCGTTCGCATACGAATCAATCTGGCGACTTCATCAATGTTGTGGGGTAATGGCTTTTCGTGCAAGTAGCACCAATCAAGAAGCCTTCGATATGCCAAATCTTCCATTTCAGAAAGATGGGCTGTGTGACTTTGATAGTCACCAATGTTGAACTGGTAATAAAACATCTAAACCTTTTTTGCCGCACCTTTGAAATGAAACGGCGGCAGGGGAAGGTGTAACCCTTTTCGATCTGCTCATGACTTCAGACCTAGCCGTGTTTCAAACTATTGTAATCTAGATTCTTGCCTTAGCCAGCCCTGGCTTCTCAGGGGAATTACCTAGATCAATGTGTGATTTGTTAAAGCTGGTGATCGCTTCTTCTTTGCTCATCCCAGCTTTTTGCTTGCCTTTGATAATTATTTTTCTTTGCTGTGCTAGTTTTTCTAAGTCTCTGCCGATAGAGCCACTAGGCTTCATTGTGAAAGCGTTTTGAACCATTCTGGCTTCATTTCTTTAAGTTGATAGATGCGGAGGGGGGGGATGTTTTTCCAAAGAAACACCGCCCCCCTAGTCACGCCCAACAGTCGTGCTAAAGCCGCTTGGCTTCCCGCTAGTTTGATAGCTTCTTCTTTAGTCATGCGCCGATTGTATAGCAGAGGAAACTTTACAAATTAAGGGTAAATACTTAGTATTTGGTCTAGCAAACTCAACTACAATCAATCCCAAGCCGCAATCAAGCGGTCTTAAGGAGCAGCAATGCAAGACATATCAACACAGCAAATGGAGTTAGATCAACTATGCCAACTACTTTACTCAAAAGGGTTCGAGGACACTTTGATAGACCGTATATCGAGCGTCATATTGTCAGACACAACATTCGGTCTTGGGTCGCTTCTGTTCGACACCTTGGTAACAAATGGCTCCTCGCAACCCCAGTTCAACGAAAGGAACAGCAATGAACTCCCTTTTTGAAACATTCTTGGATTACGCATTGGCTGTTGTCATTGCAACTCTGTTGGCTTGGTTTTTAGCGGTAGCACTTGTATGACAGACGAACAAATCATTGAGATGGCTAAAGAGTCGGGAATTCCAATCGCCAATATCCCTAATCTAGCATTTGGTCGACTTGAATCAGGCGTTGAATTGCTCAAAACTTTTGCCAAACTGGTAGCACAGCATGAGCAGGGTGAGCCTGTGGGTGAAGTCGTTGTTGAAAGCATGGGGGTGCTTGGGTCTGATGCCATGCAAGTTCGCTTGCACTTCTACAAAGAAATTCCACCAGTCGGTTCAAAAATTTACACCGCACCACAACCAAAGCAACAGCCTGCGGAACTGGAAATCACGATTGATGACGATGATGCGCTGGCTTACCTGCGCGACATGGTTGTTCAGTCAGATGGTGACTTGACTCCAATCCGTCTGGTTGTTTGGGGTGGGCACTCTGGGTATGGCCTTTACATAGCTTCGGCGGATTATCCGGAAGAAGGTGCGATCAAGATTGCCGATGTTGCCGCCACCCCACCCGCAGCACATCAGCTATGGGTGGGTCTGACATATGAGGACATGATTGAAGTTTGGAATAAGTTATACAAAGAACGCACAGACGTAATGCCGTTGCCAACGACTTTTGCTAAAGCGATTGAAGCCAAACTAAAACAAAAGAACGGCTACGCCGAGGAGAAGAACACATGAGCGCTAAACTAATTCCAGCCGAAGAAGTGGCCGCCAGCATTATGAAAATCATGGATGAGGTCGCCAGTGAATATCCAGAAGAGGAGCGCGAAGAGTTGAAGGCGGTCATGCTTGGATCACTGGGCATGGCGCTGTTTAATGGGCCAGTTGAAAAGGGGAAGAACACATGAGATACGAACAATCCAAACCACTCGTTGAGGATCTGATGGATATTGCGGTGTTGTTTCACGCAAGCCCAAGCTTGCTGCGCCAAAAGATTGCCGAGGCTATCAACAAGCACATCCC
>Ga0208251_1000071_pt1 | contig 35431 bp, 57 predicted proteins | sample CryBogCBE15Jun09_FD_184560 | JGI IMG/M metagenome (GOLD analysis project Ga0208251, IMG submission 184560) | Freshwater microbial communities from Crystal Bog, Wisconsin, USA - CBE15Jun09 (SPAdes) (version 2) | ecosystem: Environmental > Aquatic > Freshwater > Lake | place: Crystal Bog...
CCTATTGATTGGTCAAAAGCATTGGTTGAAAAGGCACAAGAGAAATGACCACCTTTACAACCGAAGACAGGGTTGCTGTGCAACAAGGAACACCGGAATGGCATCAGCTTAGGGCTGGAAAAGTAACTGCTTCTAGGGTTGCCGACATATTAGCAAAGACAAAGACTGGGCCTTCTGCAAGTCGGCAGAATTACCTTATAGAACTAGCTTTGCAACGCACAACAGGCTCTATTGCTGAATCTTACTCCAACAGCGCAATGGAATGGGGTACTCAAACAGAACCCCAAGCCAGGGTTGCTTATGAAGTTGCAACGCATAACTTTGTAGACCAAGTGGCATTTATTGACCATCCCACAATTAAATGGTTTGGTTGCTCGCCTGATGGTTTAGTAGGCGATGGGCTAATAGAAATTAAATGTCCTAACTCTGCTACGCATTGGGAATACTTTAAAGCTAAAGAACCGCCTAAAAAATACTTTATTCAGATGCAGGCGCAGATGGCTTGCACAGGGGCTAAGTGGTGCGACTTTGTCAGCTTTGACCCTCGTATGCCTGAACGCAGCCAGCTTTTAATTGTAAATGTCCCAAGGGATAATGAATTTATCGTTTATATGGAAACAGAAATTAAGCAGTTTTTGAGTGAAGTAGAAGTAGAAGTTAATTTGATGAAGGGAAGTTAATATGGGAATTAAATGGTATGTAAAAGCACCTGTGTCCGAATACACAGATAAAAATGGCGAGGCTAAAAAACGCTATCAAACTATTGGAATTGTTACGGAAACCAAAAAAGGTGACTTAATGATGAAGCTAGAGATGATTCCGCTTTTAGGGCTAAAAGAAGGCGCTTTGTGGGCCTATTTAAATGTTCCTGAAGACAAGCCAACACAAACAGCAACTCAAGCCACAGCGCCTGATTTGAATGATATTGAATCTGATATTCCTTTTTAGGAGTTGACATGAACGAACATATTTGGACTGCTGCAGGAACTGACATTACAATTCGTTGGAGGCTTGCTGGCTGGACTCCGCCATCAGAGTTGCAGGAATACAAAGACAAGTGGAAGTATTACCAAAATTTGCCTTTAAGAAACCTTGATGACACAGCTAAAGAGCAATATGAACAGGTCTTGCGTAAGGCCAAGGTTATGAGGATTAAATAATGGGAACTAAGCTAAAAGTGCTTGTGCCAGCAATCAAAGAGAAGTCTGGAAAAGTTGTTGTTGCTCCAAGCAAAGCCTGGAGTCATCAAGAGCTTAAAAAAGGTGAAGGCAAACAGGCTAAACACGCTAAACACGAGTTTGAGCTTTCCAATGGTCGTATTGTTACTAGGAAAGTAGCTGCCAAAGTAGCCGAGAAAGCTGGCGAAGTTCCCAAGTCTGTGGGCAAAAAACTACACAGCCATGACCTACGCAGGGCTGAAGGTATTAAAAAGAAGAAAATGTAATGTCAAACGATGAAACTATGCTTTTCACAGCGATAGTAATGATTGGCACAGCTTTCATCGTTTTTTATTTAATCGGAAAAGACAATGACTGAAGAAAAAATTCCTTTTGGTGGCAATATGAAAGTGCCATCTGATGACTGTGAAGAAGCTTTTTTTGCTTTATACCCAGACTTTTTCTATGAAGGCTCTACAGCCCTTAATTTATGGACTCATGCTTGGTTTAATGCATTAGATTGGGTTGAAGATAATAAGAAACTAATTCAGCTTTTATGAAAAAAGAGAAAATTCAGACCAGAAAAGAGCAAGAAGCAATGGCTGAATATTTGACTAAGAAGTTTGCTGAAATTGATAAGCAACAAGAGTTAATTCCGGTTGTTATGCAAAGAGGTGAATGGGAAGCCCTAAAATACACCATAGAGCTTGCATTAAACCTCAAGCATAAAAAGAAAAAGTAATCCTCTTAAGGGCAGTTAAGCCTACAGTCAAGGATGCAACAAGTAAGGGCTTTTTAGGCTTTCGACCTTACAGATAGCAGTTGCCAAATTGATGCCCTACTTTTTTAAGACCCTAAAATATCGATTGCTTTATGGATGCGGTTTATCCGGTCATCTAAGCCTACTGTACCGCCATTAATCCGCTTAGTCATGGTTTCCCAGTTTTCATCGTCAGCCAATAAATTTAACTGCTTTCGATTCCAATACCATCCTGCGGATAGGCAAGCCCATTCAGGCTCTAAAAGAAGCTCAGGATGCTCCGCAAAGGGTTGTCCTAAGGCATTGCCACAGACAGTCACATTAGACCGCCCAGTAAGCTGAAAAATGCCTCTGCCATGAAATTTAAACCCATCACCATCTTCTGTATTACCAAGGTCTGCTCTACCGCCATAAACCTTATTAGCTAATTTTTCAGGATTATTCGCATATTGATTAGCCACATCCAGACTAGGAAATCTACTGGGCCAAACAGCCATAAGTCTAGGAGCTGAGTAGGAAAGTCCTTCTTCAAGGGTTTTAAAGTTGTTGGACTCATGTTGTGCTTGTCCTATAAATGCAGCTTGTCGCTTTGAAGTATCAATGCCATATTTGGCAAAAGTATCATTTAAAGGTTGCAGCCACTTAGCATCAATGCCAAGGGCTTGTAATTGTTCATTGGTCATTTAGTTACTTCGTCATATTGTTTATAACAAGCATCAAGGGCAGTTCTTATTTGGTCTGCTCTGGTAGCTTCCCTGATAAGAAATTCTGCATCCTCGGCAAAAAGGGTTGCCCCAGTTCCATTTTGTCCATTGTTGGAACTTTGGTTTGTCCTACTGGGCCTGTTCCGCAACTCGATAAGAGCATCAGCAAGTTGATTGTTAATAGCATTGATTTGAGCATCTTTGTCTTTCCTTATTAGGTCTGTAGCATCTTGCATTTGATGTTCTTTTTCTCTGGCATTTTTAATTTCTTCAGCTTTATATTCTTCAAAAACATTGTGCTCATATCTACCATAGCCAACTCCAGCCATAGCAATTACCGCCAAGCCAATCATTAAATAAGAACTAATTGGAAGGGGGAACATCGTCATCCTTTTGAGTTGCAGCTTTAGCACCAATCATGACACCTGAGCCACCCAAAACTGTGCCAAATCCCACACCAAGTTGTGAGAAATCCATAGAGCCACCATGTAAAACATGAATGATAGCAATAGCCAAGAAACCAAAAAGAGCAGCAACAGCGCAAACCCTAGCTGCACAATAGGTTTCATTATTGTCCTCGGTCAAAATGTCTTTTAATAGTTTCATTTTTTGGTAGTAATAGTATCTGAGCCTTTAGTAACTGTTACCTTATCACCATCTACAGTAACAGACATAGGGGGTTCTTTGTCGGCTAAATGGTCAAGCCTCTCAATTAACTGCTGAATAACAGTAAATTCAGGCTTTTCTTCTTTTTCAGTTGTACCTGAAACAGCGTTCATCATATTGATGATAGCCATGATTGCACCGCCAGCCATACCAATAACTGCAGCAATCTTGGCGGTATCTAGAAAAATACTAGCTGCCACAGAAATGACAATGATGGCGGTAATGTAAGCCAATCCATGCTGTCCGATAGAACGACCAGCTACTTCTTTTGCTGAATCAAATGTATTATTTTCCATGCCATAATCCTGCAAAAAAACTAATTAATCCGCTAATACCTGAAACAATAGCCATGCCCATCCAAAAGCCACCACGACTTTTATTGGCAAGTGCTACTAGTTCTTCTAACTGAGATTCCATCTTATCTTGCTTTTTGGAAATCTCATTAAATTTGGCTTCGTAACCTTCTACCTTTTGCCATAAAACGCCATATTTCACAGGGTCAAAATCAAAAGACATAGTAACACCTTAAGTCTTTTGAATAAACGCTAATGAATAGTAAAGAGGAATATTTGTTCCTGAGCTAGTCATAACTCCGCTATTGACAAAGCCACCAGTAGAACCAACTCCGTAGCTGTTGCCTGAGCCTACAATAAATGAGTCCCTTAAATCCGGTGTGCCATTAGAACCATTACAAATAACATAGCCACTTGGAATAGAACCAATAGAGCCTGACCACATAATAATTGCACCAGCAGGCACAGTAGTACCTGTAGTTGATGCATTAGGAATAGGATAGATATTGTCGTAAGTCTGAATTACTGCATTGGTAGACGTAGCTAATACAAACTTATAGGAATATCCTGAAGTAAGCCATACTTCGTAAGGGGGTCTGCCATCTGTTCCTAAAACAATAGGGTTTGTGTTAGCAACAGCGCCTGTGGAATCAGTATAGGTTGCCAAAGGAGTGCTAGAGCCTGCTTGATAGCTATAAAGTAAGCCACCAGCCAAAGGCAAGCCTGTAGTAGTAAAGAATTGAAATCCATTACCAATAGGTGAGAGTAAGACGGCCATTATTGCTCCTCTTTTTGTTTATTTATATTTTGCAATAAATCAGCTAAAGCATTTCCTCTAGATTGATTAATGCCAGTTTTTTTAGATAAATTAGAAATTGCTTTAGCTCCTCTGCCTCCAGCATATAAAGCTTCAGCAACAAGACTTGGGGTTTGGAATGGAATAGCAGCTAATAATGTTGGATTAATTAAACCACCCAAAGCTGATAAATTTTCTACTGTTCCTGCTAATCCTCTTGCTACTGGAGAACTCATAGCCTGGCCTGACAAAGCATTAATAAATGGTTTGCCACCTTCTTTTTCTAATTGCTGAGCAAGAGTTAATCTTTGACCATAATTAGTATTAACGTTATTTCTAGTGATGCTTTGCAATTTACGTATTGCAGTATCGGCAGATGCTTTATTTCCTAATGACAATGCCTTTTCAATTTCTTTTATTACATCAGAAGCTTCATGATAATCACTCATTACTTCTGCATATTTAGGAGCTTGTGCAGAAATAGTATCTTTAACAGAATTATAAATATCGCCACCTATGCGATTTGAATTTGCTTCTTCATAAGGTATGCGATTGGTAATTGCGCCAATTCTTTGTTTTAAAGCATCTAAACCTTCAGGAGTATGATATTCAGCAGGATTAAGATTGCGCCAAGCATTTATTTCTTTTGATAATTCATCAATATTTTGCAAAGCAACATCATCTTTAGCTTTTCCTTTGAAAGAAATAGAATCTTTTGCTTTTTGCAAAGCGGAATCAATATCATTAAAACTTAAAACAGATTTATCGCCAGTAATGTCTGTCATGCCTGAACGATAAGCATTATTTTTGTTTTGGCGCATAGCCAATAAATTTGCTCGTGCTGCATCTAATGGTGCGTTCATTGGTGAATTGCCACGTTTTTGATTTATAAAAGATGTATCTCCCATAAATCCAGATTTAGCAGCATTTGCGATATTTTCTGAACCAACACCTGTTAATGAACCAAGCAAAGGTTTACCAACTGCTGATACTACATTACCTGTAGCTGTTACAGGATTTAAATTTTCCGCAACTTTTCCTGCAGTAGCTAAAGCTTCAGGAGATGCACCCATTTTTCCAGCTAATTCTGTAGCCTTAGTTACAACTCCAGTTTTGTTGGCTAATCCTGCTCCACCAGACAAAATAGTGGCTAAATCACTTGCAACACCTACAGGGTCAGTTGCAACTGCTTCTTTAAAACCTTCAACGCTTCCATAACGATTTTTATAAAAATCGCCTACAGCATTAGCTGTTTGTATGGATTTTTCCAAATCTTTTTCTTCCCACCCACCTTTTTGCATAAAAGCTTCAATATGCTTAGGTTTTAATGCATGACCTGCTCCAACAACTAAATGACCTATGCCCTCAAGAGTATCAAGTGGATGTATTACAGACTCATAAATATTTCTTCCAAACTCTAAAGCACTTTTAGGGGTATTAGTAACTGCTCTTGACAAAACATCACTTAAAGGCGCAGATTCTTTTTCTACGGCAGGGCCTTTAATTATGTTGTATAAATTTTGAGAATTTACAGTATTTGATGGCATAGCATTATCTTGCAAACTACTGCCATTAATAATGTTGTATAAATTTTCTGAAGTTATGCCCATTTTTTACCTTATTGAATCAATAAGTTCTTGCCGTTTTTTCATTAAAGCATCTATTTCAGCCAAAGATTTGCCTTTAAATTCTTTTTGTAAATGGCTAATTTCTGCTTTAGTTAATTGATTTAATGGTTTATCACCAATAACACCCATTAAATGCATTACTTCAGGGTCAGATTTCAAAGCAAAATTATTTTGAAATTCATTTACACCAGCTAAATTTGGTTTATTAACATTTCCTGCTTTGTTTAATATGCCTTTAGCTTGCAATTCTTGGGCTGTTAAATTTCCATTATCTTTAAACAATACGCTACGAATTGTGTCTTTGCTATTTCCAAAATTTCCACTTGCTATTTCTTTTGAAATTTGGTCAATATTACTTCTTGATTGTTGTTGCTGGATTCTTTGTTCAAGCAGTTTTTTTACATACTGTTCATCAGCAGTTAAATTTAAACCTTCAGTTTTATTTGCTATTGCTTGCATTAAAGGCCCAACTCTAACGTCTTTGTTGTCCAAAGCTTTTAAAATTTGTTCATTTGTATATCTTGCATTAGTTACAGAATTAGCGTTTGACGTTTTCAAATCTTCAGCAGCTTGTCCTACACTTTTTTGAACTTTAGCAACTCGGTCTTTGTAAGAGTCATAAGTTTCACCTTGCATATATGGGATTGGCCCTGATGCAGATTTTGGTTGGCTCATTTGTTGTGGTGTTACACCACCTGCAGTTGGTTGCATATTTGCTTGACCACCCATAGCAGGTGCAGTTTGAACTAAAACAGGTCTATTATTTAAATTTCCTGCTTGTGGAATACCACCACCCCCAAATTGCATAGGCCCCCCTGTAGGACTTGTAGCAACTTGAGGAGCAAGAGATTTTTGCAAATATGGCCCAGTTGGCACACCTGGTTGCTCTGCTGCCAACAATGGATTTCCTTGTGCAATAGAAACTTTTTGACCGCCAATATCTTCTAGTTGAACAGAAGGATAAAGTTTTTCTAATTGTGCTTGCGATGTTAAATTTTTAGCTAATGCTTGAGCTAAAGAAGCTTTATGTTGTGTGGGACTACTTTTAGGGTTAAAAGAAGCCATTACTTGTTTTAAAGAATTTTCATCTCCACCAGCATTAGCATTAATTTCACTAGCTTTTTTATAAATGTCATCGTAAGTCAAATCATCTTTTTGCAATAAATCTTGAATATTTTGCACAATATTTTCTGACCTAGCCCTAAGCAATCCTAATTTTTTTGCATCTACTTCTGCTTTTTTTTGTTGCACTTCTAATGGATTAATTTGTTGTGCTTGTTGATAAGCTTGCACACCACGAGCCATGTTAATAATGTCACCTAAACCAGTTCCATATTCCTGTGGTTTAACTGTTAAATCAGTATTAAAGTTAAAACTTGCCATATTAAGCTCCTGCTGCGCTTTGGTTTTGGCCTAATAAACTAGCCAATAGAAGGTTGTTTGCCACGCCTGTTGCGCCACCAGTTAATGCGCTTGCCACACCTGTTTGACCTGCAGCTTGTGCAGCAGCACCGCCAACACCAAGCTGAGCTTGAGTGGTTGCAGCGTTTTGCGCCAAATTGCCTGTTTGTTGCTGTGATGTTTGACCAATACCAGCAATACCTGCCAAAGTGTTATAAATATTTTGACGTTGCGCTTGATAGTTATTAAAGGCATTTTGATAGCTAGTAGAAGCAAGACCTTGGGTATAGTTCTGCAAACCTTGTAATGTATTACCGCCAACTCTGCCGCCCAAAGCATTAGCAGCGTTTAAGTTGGCACGTTGACCTTGTTCTGATTGGAAAGCATAGCCAGGCGATAAATTAGCATTTAAGTCTTGAGCATTAAATTGATGCGTTAAATAGCCTGAGCCTGTGCCTGTTCCTACAGGATTACCGGAAGCATCGTACTGAGTATATGGCCCTGCAGATAATGCGCCAATTTGATTTAATGCGTTATATCCTGAGCTTCTATATGGTTGCTGTTGCTGGTTTTGCACGTTAAACATTGCTGCAGTTAATTGCGATGCATTGTTTGCAGCATTAGCTTGAATCTGCGCTGCTTTGTTTGAAGCGTTTGCGCCTAATAAACTGCCTAGTGCATTAGCGCCTGCGGTTACACCTAAAGCTGTTCCAAGACCGCCACCACCAAGACTGCCTAATAAGCTACCGCCACCTGCTGCTGCAGCTGTTGGCGCTGCCAAACCTGATGATGTTCCAACTAGTGCGCTACCTGAAGCTGGTGCAAGACCTGCTGAGGCATCAATTGCAGCAGCTGAAGGGGCTGTTAAAGAGCCTACTGTGCCACCGATAGTTAATCCTGTTGCGCCTGCACCGCCTGTTAAACCTGTGCCACCTGCTACCCCTGTGTCAGCAGCTATTGGCAAACCTGCTGCATCTACAGCAACACCGCCTGTGGCTGCACTTCCTGCTGCTGCGCCTGTTGCGCCTAAGTCTGACAAAGGAACAGTAGCGCCTGTCGCAGCGTCAACTGGTGCAATACCAAGTTCAACTGCAGCAGCTTCAGGGGCAATTCCTGATGAGGAAGCCAAAGCCATAACTTCAGGGGCATAAGCCAAAGCAGCGCCACCTGCAGCAAGACCACCAACAGTAATCCAACCGCCAGGAATAGCATTATTTACAGCTTTATCAACTTGAGCAAGACCGCCTAATAAACCGCCACCGCCACCATCTGTGCCTAGTGCGCTAGAAATAGGGTCTGTAATAGATGAAATGAAGCCACCGCCACCGCCACTAAAAGGAGTTCTTTTTAAATCCCAAGTCCAACCGGAATGCTTGCTTTTTAACATATATCGTTCTCCACAAGAATGTATCGTTCTTTAAACCCTACTCTTCGCCATAATCTAGCAATGGATTCTCGAACTCCACCTTGTATTTTGGTTGCTCCAAATTGTTTCAAAATATCAACTAATTGCTTGTAAGTGTTTTTAGTAAAGATGTTTTTGCCACTTATTGCAGTTACAAAACCAATTCTGTCGTTAGGCATATTTATAAATGAAACTGTTAAAGCACCTTTAATAAACTCACCTTCATACACTCCTATTAGTAACCATTGATTACTAACTACTGCTAATCTTACTTGGTCAATCGTATAATCACCATCTGCATACACTAGAGCTTTTTCAATAAAATCAGATACTTGTGACCACTTTTGAGCCACTTCGTCTGGCATTATTCGTTTGAGTATCATTACTAAACATTATAATAGGGAACTTTGTATTTTTTACCATTAACAGTCACATTAATAAAGCCCACAGGGTTAGCTGGCAAACTAGCCGACCCTGCTGTAGCGGAAGTGGCAGAAGTAAAGTTCAGCAAATTTAAAAAGAATTGTTGCCATGCACGAGTCGGCCTTTTAGTCGTGGCATCCAAAAATTCGGACTGCGGATAAGGGTTGTTTTGCGAGGTAGACCATAATCCGTTTGACATTAGTTCTCTCCTACAGAGGCTTTTAGGTTTGCAGAAACAATAACCGCTTTTACAGGGTCGGTAATTACCACTTCAAATACTCGGTCACGAGCCATACCTAATCTGCGCCAAATAGCACGATTCTTGTATTTACCTTGCTGACCAATAGGAATCCAATATTCTTTACTCCAAGTAGAGCCACCATCATTAGACCAGCGAAGCATAGCCCTTGGATTGGTGTAAGGGGTCGTATTGTCCACGTTTTCTTGGTTTCCAATCACATAGATTCCCAAGGGTGGAATAGTCGCTATTTGGCTTGCGCCAATCGTATAAGTATTGCCTAAATAAACGTTTGTATTTGTAAAAGTTCCACCAATACCAACACCTGGCTGGAACTGAAGCTGTAATTCGTCAAAATACTCTCTTTGTAAATCTTCAACCAAATGAGGGCATCTACGAAGCCTACGTATTTCATCGCCATCATCAGTGTAATTATTAGGGTCTAGCTCGTAAATCTTTCCATTTTGCCAATCGCCTACAAGAACCATGCCTTGGAATAAAGCTAGGCAATTGCCACGATGACGATGGTAAACGTTGTTATTGTCTACCCACAGCCATTTATGCCACATTTGGCTGGTATTGTCGTAAGCCCAAGTTAAGTCTAAAGATGGGAAAGACACCACATAAACTTCGTGACCTTCTAACTGATAAGTCCAAGCTACAGCATCGCCCACATATTGATTGACCAAAGTATTCTCTACCGCATGGGTTGAGATACGAGTTGGTGTGTAGCCTTGCATCATCATAATTTGGGCTTGACCACGAATATTACGACTTACATAAGCAAATGAGTTACCAACACGAGCTACTGAAAACTTGGCAACAATACCATGCTGTGTTGAAGTGCCAGGAATTCTTTGGAAAGGAAATGGAAACGTGCCTACGTCAGTCCATACTTCGCTGGAGTTTTCACCCAATAAATAGACTTCACGATGGTCTACGATTAAGGACACAAGGTTATCCGGTGAGCCATCTTTAGAGCCAAAACTCAAAGGCTGAGTAATAGGGCTTAGGGCATCAGAAGAAGCAAATATTTGAGTATTAGGGTCGTTATAAACAAAGTAATTATCTACAGTATCTACAACGTCTGCGCCTGTAAAAGCGCCATCGGTATTGGGTATTACAGTAAAGTTCAAGGCATACATTTGCTCTGAACTAATAGTGTAAGCCTTGTTAATATAGTATTGAGAACTAGCAGTCACAATCTGAGTAATAATTGTGCCATCGGATACTCCTGAGCCAACAATAGTTTGACCAAGATAAAGAGTAACAGGTGGGCTTACAGTTAATTGATGGTAAACAACGCTACTGACTGTTACGTCAGCAATTGCACCTTGAAAAGAAATAGTGTTTGAAGCGTAAATTTGCGTAGAAGTTACAGTTTGGCTTTTATTTAATGTCCAAGTAGTGCCTGAACCTGACAAAATAACAGTTTCATTGCTTAGACCGATGCCATACAATGCTTGACCAATAGCCAAAGTGCCTGAATAAGTACGGCTTACAGTTAATGTTGTGCCGGAAATAGAGCCTTGAATAGTCGCAGCTGTAGGATTATTAATGCGCCATGTATAACGATAAGCGCCATCAACAATATAAACGTTTACTCCGTTGTCTGTAATGCCGACACGACCTGTGCTGGTATTTAACTGCCCAATAATAGTAGGAGTTAGATTTGAGGATAAAACATAGACATAAGGGCCACAAACCGCCACCAATTGATTTCCACCGCTAACAGTACGCATTCCACGCACTTCTTGGGTGTTTGGCAATACAACTTGGGTGGTTAGCCCTGGTGTTGGATAAAGCGCAACAATGCCCCTTTGACCAGGCAACTTTAAAGGGTCAATCTCAGGTCGAAAATTGATGCACTCTTGAGCATCCTGATAAATCGAGGGTGCTTCGTAAGATGGCCCAATGAATCCAAAGTCTGCCATTTTTAACCTTATCTAAAGAAACCACCTGATAATATCCAACCTGCATCTTTTGCTCTGCCAACCAACATAGAATCAGGATAACCTGCAGCAGCTATTGGTTGCATATTATTACGTTTAATAGTCGATTTAGATTGAGCAGCATAGGCTGAAATCATCGCTATTTGGGTCTGTGAAGCCTTGCCATACATTGGCATCAATCTCTCGGCTAAGTTCCACCTAAGCGCCATAGAATATCCTTGTGGAAGCACAATATTGTCATTAAGGCTTGTATAGTTGCTAAAGATAGTAGATGAGAACATATGCATCTCACCTTGGCTAGGATTAGGCCATACAAATAGGTTGCCTGAAATAGCGTTTGGATTGTAATAAAGCGCTTTAGGCCAAGGGCCATTCAAAGTCTTTAAACCGATTTGGTTGTAGTTTTCTAAAGCTAAAACCGCTACAGGATAGTCTAGACCGCCATTTTGCACTGCTTGACCATTAGACTGAGTGTTTACCCTTACATAGGCTTGGTCAATAAATAATGGCTTTTGATAGTAGGCAGTTAAAGTTTCAGATGAAATAGCGGTGGTGTAGTTAATATTTAGCTGGTAAGTTCCGGTTTCGTTTACTTGACCGCCTGCGCCAGTTAAAAACTGCACAATTTGAGTTCCAGGCAATATGCTTGTTCCGCTTAAGGTCTGTCCTTGAGCAATAGCACCGCTTGTAAGGCTAGTTACAGTCAGAATGTTGCCTTGAATTGAGCCTGTAAAAACTGCGCCAATAAAGTTAGCAGTAGAAGGATTTGGGCCAATCGTATATTGCACCTGACCTGAAATCAAAGGAAAAATAATCTCAGTGGTGTTATACACCATCATGTCCTCGTTAGACCATTGGTCTATAAGGTCATTTAGCATATCAAAGGCATCGGCAGCAGCATCCGGTGTTGGAGTCTCACCTGCTTCTAATGCGCCAATATCTTTTAAAGCACGAGAAATGATGTCGATTGGCTGAGTCATTTTATTGTCCTGGTGTAAATACTTGAGGTTGCCAAGGAGGAATTACTTTATCTTCTAATGCTTCTAATTGTTCTTGTAGTCTAGCAGTAATATGGCATTGACCATCTTTTACTGCCTCTTTTTCAATCCATTTTGCAACCATTTCTTCTGTTACTTCATCAAATGGAATCTTAGCAGTAGGGCAGTCAAAATACCAATTTCCCTCAGTTTCTACTGATTTATCGTCTTGTGTAGCCGTGACATGATAACGAGCATGAGTAATCACGTTATCTTTTGCAGAAACTTCTAGGATTTTCCAAGTAAACATTATGCAGACCAAGGAAGCGGAGTGTTTTGTGGGCTTACTGGTGGGTTTACCATAGAAGCAATTTGACCATCAATATTAGCTTCTAAATTAGGAATTTGACCTGATTCGTTAATCCAGCTTAATACTTCTGCTTGAGTAAGTTGTGCGTAAGGAATAAACCCTGACTCTTTAGCTTCTTGGGCAAATTGGATGTTGCCGTCAATAGAAGCGGTATGAGTGCCGTCTGTACCAGATACAGTAAAGAGCACATTAACCACATAATCAGGGTCAGGTGTGCTAACTGTGTACATATTAGTAATAGTTGTTGTATATGTATTTGCCATTTTATGCTCCTAATTGTTGTTTAAGGGAATCTACTTCTGCTTTAAGCTCTTGAATTGCTTTGACGAGAGTTGGAATTAACTCGCTTTGGCTAACGGCTTTGTATTCTATGCCATCTTCTCCAGCCTTTGATGTTGTTACTGAATTAGGAAATACTGTTTCAAATTCTTGAGCAATAAAACCAATATCGTCTTTTTTATCTAAACCTTTGCCTTCTTTCCAATCAAATCTGCGTGGTTGCAAAGCCATAACTTCAGCTAAACCAACATCTAAATCACGGACATTTTCTTTAAGTCTTTGGTCAGAAATAGCGGTAATTGTTGTTGAAGTAGCATGAATTGTTCCACCAGTATCAACATAAAAACGATAAGCTCCTGCAGTAGTGTTATAAACATCAAGAGTATCACCAGTAGCAGTTGCAACACTTGAAATAATTTGACCTGTTGCAAGAATTTGTGTTCCTATAGTTCCAGCCGCAGTTGATGTTTTGCCAATTAAAAAGTTTCCATTGTTATCAAAAATACCTCTAGGATTACCATCACCATCAGATAGCACAATGTAGTTACTTGCTGTACGGATGTCTAGACCGCCTTGATTGCCTGAATAAGCACCAAGAATGGTGTTTTTTGTTCCTGTGGTTACAGCAGAACCAGCACCATAAGAAGCTCCTAAAACACCACTACCAACAAATGTATTTTGGCTTCCTGTTGTTAAAGCATTACCAGAACCAAATCCAACTAAAGTATTGTTTCCTCCAGTTGGAGTTTGACCAGCATAAGCACCAACAATGGTATTTCCACCTGTAGTTGCAGCATATCCAGCAACATAACCAATAAACACATTTGAAGGTGTATTTGCACTATAACCAGCTTGATAACCTACTGCGGTGTTGTTAGATGCGGTGGTGTTGGAATTAAGAGCACCATAACCTAAAGCGGCATTATAAGAACCAGTAGTGTTTGCACCCAATGCAACAGTTCCTACTGCTGTATTAAAAGAGGCTGTTGTATTTGCATACAACGCTTGCCTACCAACTGCTGTATTGTAAGAACCTGTAGTGTTTAATTGCAGTGCAGTTCCACCAACTGCCACATTGTATGTGCCTGTTGTATTAGCGTTAGAAGCAAGATAACCAATTGCTGTGTTATCTGCTGCAGTATTGCTATATAAGGATTGATAACCTATTGCAGTTAAATAAGCGCCTGTGCTATTTGTATACCCAGCTTGATACCCTACTGCTGTGTTGTTTGATGCGGTGGTGTTTAATTGCAAAGCGCCAGTTCCAATACCAATATTTGATGCGCCAGTAGTGTTGGCATAAAGAGATTGATAACCAATACCAATATTATTACTTGCTGTTGTATTGGCAACTAAAGCACCAGTTCCAATACCAATATTTTGATTTCCTGTGGTATTTGCGTAAAGTGCGCCATTGTAAGTTCCATTTGCGCTACCAATACCAATGTTTGAATAACCAGTTGTATTGGCATTAAGGGCATTATTACCAAAAGCAGCATTACCACCAGTTCCGCTATTTGAACCAGCTAAAGCACCAGAACCAACAGCTGTATTGTTAGAAACTGCACCAGTTCCTTTACCAACAGTAAGACCTGATATAGAAGCATCAACTGTAAATGTTTGAGTTCCTGCAAATGTTTGAGCAGCTAAAGTAGCTAAAGTGCTGTTTACTGCTGGTACGTTAATTGAAAAGTTGGATGACGGATTAGGGCCAACTAAGGCTACTTGGCCGCCTGCTGTTGCTTGAAAGACTAATTGACCCATGATTTTTTCCTATGGTGCTATATAAATAATAGAGCCTGTGCTTAAAGCTCCTGTTGATGGATTGTATTTTAGCGTAGATGACACAGTATTTAAAGCTTGATTGCTACCTGTGGCGCTGACCAAAGTTGGATAAAAGTTGGCATTAGTGCTTGAATCAGCGACAGCTACAGTATTAGCGACTACAGTAGTTCCTGTAAGCGTTCCTGCAACAGTTAATGTCCCCGTAGAAGGGGTTATTTTATCTGCCGTTTGGTCAAGGTTCATTGCCATTTAGCAGTCCTCTGAATCTTTATACTGGCTAAAAGTCTTTAGTACACCATAAATTGCAGGAATCAAGTCGCCTTTTAAATCCTCAATAGCGATGTAATGGGCGTGTTCTAAGACTGTAGCCATATTGCCTTCTCTAGCGGCTTGGTCGTAGTGAATTGCCACTTGCACTTGGATATTGTCTTTTGTGCCAAAAAAGTTAGTAATTCTAGCGTAGGCTTGTGGGGCTGGTACGCCAAATTGAGTTGCTACTGATAGTTTTAATGCCATGGTTTTTCCCTGTCTTTTTAGAAAATTAAGTTTTACTGGTAAATGCTATATAAATCAATAAGTTACTTCTGTGGTTCAATGCCTATACATCTTTTAAGTATTTCTATTTCTTTTACTTGTTTCCGTATTACAAAAGCCGCCTGTTCTAGTTGGTCAGCAAGTCTATCGTTAGCACCTTCTTGTACGCTTTTACGACTGGTTGCTTGCCTACGGATTTTTGCCCGTATTTCTAGTGCATCGGCTAGTTCATTTGCGTTCATCAGAATGTCATTTCTGCTGTTTCAGCCTTAGCAACCCATCTTATTGTAGTTGCCGCTTGTCCTGTTACTGTTATTGCTAATCCACCATTGGTTGTATCTGCTGTGGCTGTAACTGTCCAAGTTGCTGCGCCTGCATCTGCCGCTACTACTGTAGTCGTTACTGTCCCGACTATAGCAGTTGTACCTACACCAGCACCACGCTTAATAGCACCTTCTAGTGTCCAAGCCTTTGTGTTTCCACCGCCTGTTACTCCAGCAATAACACGAACTTTAAAGTAATAAGCAGAGTTGTTAGGTAGGATTACTTGGTTTGTACCGCTTGCGGCATTGACATCGCTTGTTAGAACAGTAGCAGTTGCATCTGTAGTTTGTCTGCCAAGAACTAATAAAGCTGATTGTGAAACACCTTGACTTCCTGTTATTGGTGAATTTGAAGCACAAAAAACTGTGTTTGCAACAATTCCTCTAGTTGTTCCTTGTGCGCCACCTAAAACAGTACTATATGCTGCATCTGCTAGATGTTTATACCCAGCACCAACAAAAGAACCACTTCCAGAAGCAGTATTATAAATTCCACCAACAACAGCGCTTGATATTCCTGAAGCGGTATTTGGATATGTTGATGTGCCAGTAAAAATACCACCGCCACCAACAAAAGAACCAAGATTAGATGCAGTATTGTTTCTGCCACCGCAAACAACAGAAAAATCTCCTGAAGCAGTATTCCTATTAGCCGCTGTACCAGCATCACCACCGCCACCGATAAAGCTATATGCGCCTGTTGCTTGGTTATTACCACCACCGACTACTACTCCATGAGGGGTGTAGAAAGATAAAGTAACACCAGCGGCAGTTGTAGCGGCTTGGCTGATTGTGAATGTATAGGCTGTGCCAGTAATTGTTGTTGAACTTACTGACTGTGATGTAGATACTGTCCAAGTAGAACCTGAACCACTAACAATATATGTACCAGCAGTTACACCAGTACCAGTTAAAACCATACCAGCAATAATTGTGCCTGATGCTAAAGAGCCTACAGTTAGTGTTGTTCCGCTAATGGTAGAAGTGTTCATTACTGCTGGAGTACCAGTAGTTACTGTAGATGTTGCGTATGTGTAAGGTAAAGAAGCTGTTGCAGTTGTAACACCAGTACCTTGTATTAATTGACCAACTTTAATATTAGCATTTGCGGAAGAAAGATATAAGGTAGTTGCCGCTGTTACAGCAATAGTTGTGGTTTGTGTTGTTACTGTTGCAGAAGCAGTACCAGAGTTTGATTCTCCAGCACCAATAAAGTTTAAATATCCAGCGGCTGTATTTAAATGCCCATTAGATATTGTAGTAAATGCATTACTTGCTGTATTGGTTTGTCCGCCAACTATTGAAGATAAATATCCAGAAGCAATATTTCCATATCCACCACCAACAAAACTTGTATTTCCGCTGGCTGTATTATTTTGTCCACCTACAATTACTGATTGAGCATTACTAGCAACTTGTCCAGCCGCTGTTCTTAAAGTTTGCCAATCAACCGCATTAGCACCCCTAGCGTTACCGCCTGTTGCTGATGAAGTAGTCTTTTGTGCTTGTAATGCGCCTGTTCCTAAAGGTTGTAAGACTAATGGGGTATTTGTACCGCCAGTAGCATAAATGCCAGGGTAAGAAGCATCACCAATAACTTGAATATAAGTAGTTGAAGCATCGCCTAATGAAGCTGTGCCTGTTGATTCTAAAGTAGTAAATTTGCCAGTATTGGCTGTTGTTGCGCCTATGCTTCCGTTTAATGCACCGCCTGAGCTATTTAATGCTGTAGCTGTCAAAGCTCCTGTAGATGGCACAAAACTTAACTGAGTAGAGCTAGTTGTTGCTGGGTTATTACCGCTAGAATTTAACGATAAAACAGGGTAATAAGTAGAGCTAGAGCTAGTATTGTCAGTTATAGCAATATTAGTAGCGTTTGTCGCTGTTGTTGCAGTTGTAGCCGAACTTGCAGAACCGCTAATATTGACTGCTAAAGAGGTAATACTTCCGCTTGCTGAGTTAAGTGGAACAGCCGTAGTTCCTATATATAACGAGGAATTACCTAAAACGCCACTAGGAATAGTTCCTGACAAATTTCCGGCTGTAAGGTTAGTTAAACTTGCTCCTGAACCGCTAAACCCTGTAGCCGTAAATACGCCTGTATTAGGGTTATATTGCAGCTTAGTAGAGCTTGTATATTCTGTTGATAAGTTTCCACTTGTTTGATTTGCAAACAAAGGATAACGAGTACTATTTGTAGTGGTGTCATCAGTAACAGTTGCATAAGAGGTAGGAGTTGTCCAAATAGGAGTTCCTGTACCTGCTGAAGTTAATACTTGCCCTGTTGTGCCTGCTGCTGTAAATCCTGTTGTGCTTGGGGCTGACTGCCAAGGAATTGCCCCTGCAACACCGCCAGCTAAATTAGTAGAAGTTGTCGCTGTTGATGCTGAACCTACAGATAAGGTTGATTGTGCAACATATTGCGGTGCAGTAACACCAGCAGTTAATACATAGTTTGTAGTTCCAAGCCCAAGAAAAGAAGTTGCTCCTGCGCCAGTTTGATAAACCAAAGAACCGGTAGTTCCACCAGCTACGTTAGTTGCACTAGCAGCCAAGGTTGCATTAGCAACTGCTCCACTAACAATAGAGCCTAAAATTGATGTAATCCAGCTAGGGTTTGAATAAGCCCCTGTGGTATAGACACCATTAGTTACTGTGGCAGCATTACCTGAAATAGAAATGCCCCAAGTACCGCTTGCATTCGTTCCTGTAGTGCTAGGTGCGCCAATCGTATTATAAGAAATAGTCTGCGCTACAGAACCATTAAATGTAGTTCCTGATGCACCGCCAGCACCGCTATTATTAAAGGTTAAAGAATTAGGGGTATTAGCTGTAACTGTAGTTGAGCCACCTAACGAGACTGCGTTGCCATTAATCGTAATGCTAGAGTTTGCCAAATAGCTATTAGCAATAGGGGTGGCATTCCAAGTCCCTGCAGTTAATGTTCCAACCCCTGTGATTCCAGTATAAGAACCTGATATAAGGCTAGAGGCTATTGCTCCGCTAGTAATTTGATTTGCATTAATAGCGATTGAGGTATTGGTAACGCTAGTAACTTGTCCGCTTGCATTGGTTACAAATACCGGAACTGCTGATGCAGAGCCATAAGTTCCTGCTGTTCCCACAGGAGTGATGCTAAAAGTATTAGAAGCAAGGGTTAACCCTGTGCCAGCGTAATAAGTATTTATGCCTGAGAACTGAACCCAAGGCATAGCGGTAACGTTAATTGTACCTGTTTGTGATGCAGTGCAAACCCAACCTGTATCTGCTTGACCGCCATTTAATACTACTGTGTAAGCGCCTGGCACTTCTGCCCATACATCCATATCCGTTGCACGAGTCCATGTTCCTGCTGACGCAATATAGATGCCGTTAAACTGGCTAGAAGCCTCGTTTTTTACGAGAACTCGGTCACCTGCTAGGGTAGTGTACCCATCAATGGTTTGAAGCCCTGAAAGCGTTATATTGGCGGTTGTGGCTACCGCACAAGCAGCCTTTGGGCCAAGACCTTGCGCTACTGTATCAACATAGAATTTATTAGCTATGTCTGTAGCGTTTGTAGGACTTGTGCTAATTTGCCCTGTAGTTGCTGAAACGTTGGTAAAAACACCAGTCGATGGCGATGTTGCACCAATAATCGTGCTATTGATGGTGCTATTGGTAATGGTTAACCCTGATTGAATAGGGTTAAGCGTTGCATAGAAAGGCTGACCCTGCCCTATAAATGTCTGAAAGTTTCCATAGACATCAAAATAAGCCTGAACTGGCAGTAGATTTTGGTCTACTGTAGAAGATGGGCCAGCCATATTTTAATAAGCTATTGCGTTAATTAATACTACATCTTCAGCCGACATATTTGCAGCAGCTCCTGTTGTTACAGAATAGCTAGTAAAAGTGATGGTTGTTGACGTGCTACCAGTTAATTGCAAAAACAAAGAATTGCCATTGGTTACATCAGCAGCAAATCCCAACCAACCATTAGGCGCAGTAGGAAGAGTAATTGTTCCGTTAGCTGCGCCACCTGTACCAACTACAACTTTAAATGCAAAGGTGCTAACCGCTGTAACAGTAGGATTTGTGCCAAAACCAGCTGAAACTACAGGCAAAATTGTTGTTGTTGCGAATAAATTGCCGTTTAGGGATAAAGAGCTTGCATTAAAAGGAGCAACCAATTGGTTACCGCCTTGACCAATTAAGTTAGTGCAAACGTTATTTGCATTGTATTGGGCTTGGACAGGTAATAGATTAGTTGTAACTGTTGAAGCTACTTGATTTGAACTCATTATGCAATTCCTTCACCAGGGGTAATTTCAAGGCTAGTAGCAGTACTTGCAATAAACCAAGCATTAGGTGGAATACCGCTAAATACTCCAACTCCATTAGGCTGAATAGTTAGCACGTTAGCTATACCAGCAGCTGTAGGGGTTGTAGCAGTAGGGGTTACTGTAGCATCGCCTGGCTCTTGTGGTGACCAGCCCACTCGAACCAATCCGTTAGTTAAATTGATAATGCGATACCCTGATGGGTACACATTGTTATTCGACTTAACCTGAACAGGAGAAGTGCTTACTAAGTAAGTTGGGCCAAAAGGCGCAAAAGCTGAATCATAAGCCATTTTTTTACTCCTTAAACTGCTGTTGTAGGCAATGGTAAATTTTCTGGTCTAGCAATTTGAAATTCATATACTCCAGCAGCAGGAGTTGCTGGTGCAGCAGAGAAATTACCAAATTGAACTGTCAATACACCAGCAGTTAAACAATCAGACTCAACAATAAAAATACCGCTAGTTTGATTGGCTACATAGCCTTGAGCAACAATAATGTCAGTTGTTTGTAATCCTGGCACATTGAATGTTTGATTAGAAGTTGTAGCATTAGTTACAGAAGTAGGAGTTAATGATGGTGCAATATAGAAAGTGCTAATTGCATTTCCACGAGCTAATGTTGTAGATGGCATGGTTTTTTCCTTTAAATAAGGTAATTCAATTATAGGTTATTCAAGAAAAAAAGCCACACTTTTTGGGCATGGCTTTCTTTCTTTTACTTCATGGATTCTTAATAGAAGCCTGGGCTCAAATCATATCCATAAATATATACGTCAACAGTCGCAGTAGCGAAAGCTGTGGAAATATTTACATATACAGTTTGTGCTGATTGGGCTGTATTAGGGTTAGAAGCTGCAGAAATAGTTACATAAGATGGTGTAGTTTGACCTGTCAAAGCTGCTGCTGTCAAAATACTTGTTGCGCCACCTTTAGCAACTGCTGTGTAAACACCCAAGTTAACAGAAGCTACAGATACTGTTGCTCCGTTGTTATTGGCATTAGCCACAACAACTGAAACAGGAACATAAAGTGCGCTGTTGTTAATTTGGACAGCAAAGTCTGCTGCTGCTGCGGTTGAAACACCTTTCAACACACCCAAAACACGCAATGCCTGTTGGCTATTGAGGTTCGATGGGTGGGTCGAATTTTGGACTGCTGGGCCTGGATTTGCCATGATTTTATTCCTTAAATATGTTTAAAAGGGAAGGGCTTGCGCCCCTCCGTTTATTAAGCTGCTACTCGGCAAGCCAACTCAGGGTACAGAGGAGCCCAGCCATACAGCACGTCAACACGAGTAGGAATCGAATCGTTGTTAATGGTGTATTGACGAACTACACGCATTGACAGACCGATTTCCTTGTCGCTTGCACGACCTGCAAAGTGAACACCCTCTGGCAACTCAAGGTCAGCCATAGCCATTGTGAAAGCATTGCGGTGCATTACGATGTTTTGTGGAGAAACAATACCATTTCCACTTGCATTGTATTGTGATGCAAAGAATGTTACGGCAGCTGTAGAGCTAGTAGAAGGAATGCTTACGTTTTGGAACTGACCGCCTGAAATAACAGCAGGGGAAACAGTTACAGAAACGCTTGAACCGGAAGCAACTGAAACAGCAGACTTCACTACGAATGAACGCAGTTTGTTTGTGCCATAGGCTTGACGATTCTGTGGGTTAACTGCATATACACCAGCAATTTGGAATGTATCACCAGCGTTCAAGTTGATTGTGCCTGTGTTAGCAGCAGTCAAAGTGATTGTGGACTGTGAAGCCCAACCGCTAGTCAAGAAACCAGTTGCTGTAGTTGTGTTAACAGAAGCAGTTACAGTAGCTGTAGAGAAGTTACCAAAAGTTTGTGACACGATGTTTTGGTCAAGTTTCCAGTTCATACCGCCTGAATCACGACCCATCAAGCCCTTCTCGTATTGCATACCAATCTTATCGTTAGGAACGAAAAGACCTTTTAAGCTATCAACGATAGTTGCAGAAGTAAATGGCTCAACGATACAGCTACGACGGCCATCACGTGGTGCGCCTTCAGAGTCAAGATACGCTTGTGCTGACAAGTATGTATAAAGACCTGTTGGAGGAGTACCTGCAGTACCAACGATGTTTGCTGTGTTCAAAGCTGCTGTAGTAGTACCATCAAAGTCGATTTTGTTGGCAATAGCTGCTACTGCTGGCTTGAGGATGCGGTCAGAGAACATATCCAAAGACAAAGCTAAGTCTTGGGTTGTGAACTGAGTATCAACGTGGAACTGGGTTGATAAAGTTACAGGAACTGAAGTCTCGTTCAAATCTTCAACGTTAAGCGCAGGGCCAGTTGTACCAATGAAACGACCAGGACGACGTACGTTAACTGTTGCGCCAATCTTTGCGCCAACAACAGCGAACTGGTCATCATAGTTGCGGTCTACTTCGGATGTGAATGTTAATTCGTTTTCGAGAACCATCAACGCTTCGTTGGTGATTTTCGAGATAGTTAATAAGGTATTTGACACGATATTTCTCCAAAAAAATTAGGTTTATCTAACCTTACCAGCCTGTCTTGCAGCTTTCCATTGTGCATACGTTCCATGGAATTCACCATTGGTGTCAACCAAAACGTCTGCACCTGCTTTGCCGCCAGTTAAAGGCTTAATAGGGTCAGGTGCTTTACTACTTGAAACAGTTTTCTTTTCAGCTTTTGGCTTTTCTTCCTTGGCTTCAAATTGCGCTTCTAACTTACCTAACTGCTTTAGAGCTTTAGCCACTGGCATTTCTGTCAGTTCTTTTGCAAAGTCTTCATTTGTAGCTAAGTGGTATAGGAGTTGTGGGCCTACATCACTCTCAATGATGGAATCACGAATAGGGTCGCTTACGACAATATCCGAGGATTTCACCATCCTATCAAAATCAGGCAAGTTCTCTTTCGCCCTCTCAATCTTCTCTGTCCAAGCCTTTGTGAGCTTTTCTTGAGCCTCTTGAGCCTTGCGAGCAGCTTCTTGCTCATCCCTTTGCTTTAAAGCATTTTCAGCACTCCACTCCGCTAATGCTTCGGCATATTCGAAAGCATCATTGAACTGGCTTGCTTGAGGTTTACCTTCAACAACAGGCTTTTGGGCTTGCTGTTCAGGGTTTACCCTAGCTTCATAACTCTGTAGCTTTTCTCTAAGTTCACGAGCTTCGGCTTCAGCTTGCTGTGCCCTTTTCGTTACCTTATCAAATCGCTTGTTAAGTTTATTATCACGCTTCTGTTCCTTAGCATCTTCCTTTGCTTCCGGTTCACTCTGCGCCTCAACCTGTTCCGGCTCTGTAGCTTCTACAGCCTCGGTTGGTTCTTGGTCAGCTAAACCCAATCTTTCTGCATAAAAGGTTGCTGCGTTGCTACTATCTACTACATTCTCTGCTGCTCTTACTTCTGTATCGGCCATCTTTCGAAGCTCCTGATAGTTAATGGGTTATATATACAACTTTTAATAATTGTTGTCTATTTTTCTTTAGATGATTTTTTAGCTTCTTTCATCAAAGATTTCTGTTCTTTCAATTGCTCTTTGGAAAGTCCTTGAAATGGGTTCTTAGTTTCAGGCTCATACTTCTTACCTGCTCTACGAGCCATTTCTTTCATTTTCCATTCGATTACGTTGTCGCTTGTTATTGTTGTCATGATTTTCTCCGATTAGATGCCTCGTTCAACTGCTTCTGCTTCTGCTAGTTTTAAATCTCTTTTGTTCATATTGGCTAATAGTAACGCTAATTGGGCTTTCATTTCTTCAATTTCACGCTGTGTTTCAGTTTTAATCACAGTATCTTGCGCTTGGGTTGCAGTTCTAAGGTGCGTATCTTCTCTGCGAACATCCACATCCATTTGCTTGCGTTCTGTTTCAGCTTTTTGCTTGAACTCTTCCACAGATGCTCGGTACTTCATATCCATAGTCATCTGTGAAATCTGCTGTTCTAACTGCTGAATCATCTGTTTAGACTGAGCCAATTGCATTTGAACCTGTGGCGGTATGTCAGACTTCTCATCGATTTGAGCCAATGGGTTAGAAGCTGCCAAGCGGTCTGCAACCACTTCTGCGCCTGGAAAGTCCATATTGCGGAAGATTAAATCGCCAGCTTGAGCCATTAAATTAGGGTCAGCTTGCAGCAACTGCATCATAGAATCAACAGCTTCTTGGCGCTTGGAAGCATAGCCAGGGCCAGTTTCCATCACAATATCGTATTCACCAACAGTTACATCGTTTAGAACTTTCTCAACACCTTGCTCGTCTTGGGTGCGTTGGTTAATATTCACTAACTCGCCCTTGCTATCCGCACCGATTATTCTAAGCACTCGGTCTTCAGAATAAATATGCGGAATTAAGTCTAGGCAGATTCTTCCACTTTGACGAATAGACCTAGTAAGGTTGTCGTAGTAGTGGAAGTTGGTCATATCGGTCTGTTGCTGCTGACCATTTAAAGCCTTACCGCTAATCATTCCTGTAGGAAGCTGGCTTGGGTCATAAATACCCACCACAGCCATCAAATCGCTATTTAAGCCCTGCAAAGCGGTAACCATACCTGTAGGTGGTGGCTCAGGCTGTATGCGTTCAGGCATAGGCGCTGGTCTGCCCTCGGAGTCGGTTTGTTTGTAGCGTAATACAGGCATCGACTTGATGTTGGCTGTATTCCACTCCATCTCGTGGCCTTCATCCTGACCTTCAGCCAATAAGAACTTAGCTTTAGGTGCAAGGGCAACGGACTCAGTAAGCGCAGTTGACCAAAAGTTATACATACGCTGTGGGTCTTTAGCCATGCGAGTAAGACCAAACTTCTTCTTCTTGCTATCAACAATAAGTTGCTGACCATAGCAAGGCACAACAGGGATATATCTACCAGCCCAATCCTTTTGTTCTAGGATTTGCATTCCGGTGAGTTTGCACCATTTAATCTGCTTTTTGACTGTTTCACGCTTGGAAACCACATAAATGCCTGCGTCTTGCATCATTACTTCGGATGGCTTTTCATCCTCATAACAGGTAGTGCCATCAGACAGAAGCAATAATTTCATGCGCTTGCGTTCAGTATAAAAATACTCGGCTACACGAATGTCCTCTTTAGTAATCCATTCGGACTGACTATCGCCTGTGCCACGTGGAGTAAAGCCACCGCCATCGTCAGCGCCAGGGTACATCTTGCGGAATGCCTCTTTGCTAATAACTTCCGTAATCAAGCATTTCTCGGCATCAGAGCCATCAGGTTCATTGCTATTAGGGTCAAAATAGACCATAAAAGGGTTCTCAATGCGTTTGATATAGATTTCCTGATACATTGAGTCAGGTCTTGGATAGTCATGAACGATGCGCCAAAAGCCCCAACCCATACGCACAGCAAAGTCAAACGCATTATCGTAGGCAGCGTCTGCATCGGATTGGTTTTCAATATGTCGCAGGATGCCTGTAATGACTTCAGCTACTTTCTCGTCAGACTCGGTATTCATACCATGAGCCTTCATGCGAGGTCTTTGCTGTCTTTGTTGATTAGTAATTTGTCGGCAATAGGCATCAATCTTGTTGATGGTCAAATAGGGTCGTGATTCAAGCAATCTAGAGTTTTGAATCTCTACAGGCCATTGGTCACCACCAGCAAATTTAAGGTCATCGAGGGCTTCGACTCGATTGTTTGAGTCGTTTTCCGAGCAAAAGCGCAGAAACTGTTTAGCTTCCTCAATTACTCCTGATTCATAATCATCGCCATATTCGGTGGAATAGACACCACCATTGCCTGAATCGTAGATTGCCATATTAGTTCCTTGTTAGCCCATCCAGCTTGAAATATTGTAATCTACTGGTTTTCTTTTGACTACTTTCTTCTCTTGAATCATTAGTCCTATATATCTAAATGCATCTGCTCCATGAGAATACTGGTCATGCACAGGCTTTAGACTGAATGCTTTGGTATCAGGGTCAACATCGTATCGGTAATGTCGCAAGCAGCTTAGACCTGCAGCGGTATTGGTCTTATCAAAATAACACGCATTAAATATTGTTCTAGCAGCGTTAATAGAGTCGGCAATAGGCACTCGGTCTATGATTTTGACATTGTAACCAGAGCTTCTAACAATATCTTCTAGGCTTCTGCCATTAGCTGCCAAGGTCTTATTCTGAGCATCGTGGGGCAAATACAGGGTGTCATAGACATAGCCAAAGGTTTGCATCCGAGCCAATATCTCGCTAATCGTGGTCTGTGTGGTCTCAAAATAGCGGATTAACCTTGTTTCCATACCTACAAACTGCACAAACCACACCGCAGTTGCATCAGCCCAACCAATATCGAACACCGCATGAACTGGTTTGATTGGGTCATAAGGCACGTTAGTAATCCTGCCATCTTGCTCGGCTCTAGCCATTTCCTTGCCAAAAACAGCGCCATCAATAGTTGACCTTGTAAAGCCCTCCCATACGTTCTGATAAGCCTCAAAGTCCCTAGTTCTAAGGGCTTGCCTTTCGACATCCAATACTTCAGGAAACCAAGGGTTATCGTTCCAGTTGACCTTTTGAACTATTGCGTTGTCCGGTGGATTTACCACAAACCGCTTATAAGTCTCATCAGTAGGCAATTCAGGGTTAAAAGTAACCCATATTTCGCTGTTTTCTTTACGGATAGTCGGAATCAAAATATCCCAAGATATTGCGGTCACGTTGTTTGCTTCTTCCACCCAGCAGTAATCAATGCCCTCAATAGACTTTAGTCCGTTGACGTTGTTTTTGATGCCTGCAAAGATAAATTCTGTGCCATTAGTCCCACGAATCGTGGTTTGAGTTATCTCGTAATGGGCTTGTAGTCCCAAGTTATAGATTTGGTCGCACAGCAGCTTATGCACCGAGTCTTTAATAGAAGTCTGAAATTCCCTAGCGCATAGGATTCGCAAAGGTCTGATGACTCCCATACAAAGCAGTCCCCTGGCTACTGAATGCGACTTACCTGCGCCTCGCCCACCATATAAGACTCGATAACGACTATTTTTAGGCTCAAATAAGCACTTTAGCTTTTTAGGAAAAGGAGGCCAAATGACCCCATTTTCATTCTTCAGGTTTTCTTGGTTCGACATCGACAAAAGAATACTTAATTTCTTTGATTTCTGAGCCTTCGCCTGCGGTTAGCTCAGTTACATTTGTTTCTTTCCAACCAGCCCTAGTTTTTAGCCAAAATATAGCTGCGCCCACATTCCCTTTTTTAGCTTGCTGAAAAAGAGTTCCTGCTATTTGTGCGTTGGCGTCTATGCGTCCATCTTCTAATTCAGCCTTGTAGTGCTTTCTAAGGGTGTCATCGGTGATGTCTAGCTTGTGGGCAATATCCACATAGCGAGTTCCCATAGCCGACAGGTTTCTGACCAGTTTTCGGCTATCTTCATCAGGAATATGCTCTTTGCCCTGTGCCATACCTATTTATATCTCCGAAAGTTGTGCTTTTTTGCCTGTAAAATCTTCCCAACGCTTTACGATGACATCACAGTATTTGGGGTCTAATTCCATCACATAGGCTACTCTGCCATTCTTTTCAGCAGCTAATAGAGTTGTTCCGCTACCCCCAAAGCTATCCAAAACAATATCGCCACCCTTTGTATTATTGAGCATTTGGTACTCAAATAAGGCAACTGGCTTCATAGTAGGATGTTCGCCATTCCTGCTAGGTTTGTCAAATTCTAGGATAGTTGTCTGTTTTCTGTCTGTGGCCCATAGATGACCTGCGCCTTCTTTCCAGCCATATAAACAAGGCTCATGTTTCCAATGGTAGTCTTGTCTGCCCATAACCATCGTGGACTTCTTCCAAATAAGGCATTGGCGCACTTTCCAGCCAGCATCAAAGGCAGCGCCTCTAAAGTTATACCCTTCGGAATCAGCATGCCAAATATAGAACACAGCGCCTGGTTTCATCACAGTATCCGCTGTCACATAGGCATCTCGTAGGAATTGCCTAAAGCCATCGTCACTCATAGAGTCGTTTTGGATAGTTAGCGCATCCTTGGTCTTTCCCTCATACGCTACATTATAAGGTGGGTCGGTTAGCCACATATCAACCTTTCGGTCATTACATAGCTTTTCCATGTCCGTAATAGAGCAAGAATCCCCACACATAAGCCTATGATTGCCAAGGATATATACATCGCCAGGCTTGGTTTTAGGCTCTTCCGGTACGTCAGGTACAGCATCCTCGTCTGTTAGCCCTGTGGTCGGTTCTATTGGGTTTAAAAGGGCATCTAGTTCGTCTTGGTCAAAGCCTAGCACTGATAGGTCATAATCCTCTGAATCAAGCTCTTGTAGCTCAATCATCAATAGATTGTTATCCCAATCGCTATTTAATGCCAATTTATTGTCGGCAATGATTAAGGCTTTCTTTTGGTTCTCGGATAGGTGTGCCAACTCAATAACTGGTACTTTAGCCATTCCGAGCTTACGAGCAGCCAATAGCCTGCCATGACCAGCGATAAGACCATTACTCCCATCAACCAAGATAGGATTAGTCCAGCCGAACTCTTTAATACTTGCAGCAATTTGAGCCACTTGTTCATCAGAGTGCTTTCGGCTGTTATTGATATAAGGTATTAGGCTTTCAATAGCCCTTTGCTCTATCTTCACTCGTTATCCATAGAATCTGAGTTAGCCTCTGCTTGGTCAACATCGGCTTGCAGAGTTGTGTTGTTTTTAAGGTTTGTATATTGGTCTTGGAGTTCTTGTGGAACTTCAGGCTGATAAATAATGGCATTCATATCCGCCTCTACTTCTTCAATAGATTGCGGATACGGATAGGGAAGATAGACGTTTGGGGCTGTCATTGCACTACTTCTACGTCAGCTTTCTCTACTGCCTGCTCTTGGGCAGCTTTAGCTTGCTCGGCTAATTGACCTTCGGCAATCTTTTTGATGCCATCGACCAATGGTGCTGAGTAAGCATAAGGAATCTTCCCTAGTTCTGCTAAGAGTTCGTTGATTTGTTGAATAGTAAATTGAATCATTTTTTGCCTTTCAAGGTTGATTTTGCTGCTGCTTTACCGCCTTTTTTAGCGATGGCTTCACGTTGGACTTCGTATCCAATCGCGACTGCTTGTTTAACTGGTTTGCCAGCTTTAACTTCCTTGGCGATATTCTTATTCCGAGTTGTGTCGGATGTTCCTTTGCGTAATGGCATGGTCTTGCTCCTTGTAGTTGCCTTTTTAAGGGTTGGTTTGACTTTTACTGTTTGCTCGGTTTGAAATGCTGCCCAAGATTTAATGATTTCTTCCGCAGTCATAGACTTGGGTTTAAAAAGGGATTTGAGCCATTTAAACATTTTCAGCCTCTATAAAACAAACATCCTGCCAAGACATAACGAGGTATTTGACCCCATCTTCGTAATATGGAAAGTATTTAAGGTATTCCTCGCCTTTGTCATCGTTCATTGTGCCAAAGCGAATTCTTGCACCTACATCTACAGGCATGGCTTCTCTGCGCCCACCGGATAGCTTCTTGCCAGGGCCAACTGCTATTACAGTGCCCATATTTTCGACCTCTTTATTGTCAACAATAATGACAGAAGATAGTTCACGAACGTCAGGTTTTACTACAATTTTGTCTGCTAATGGCTTGAGTTTCATGGTTTTTTAGGCCTTCCTGGTTTCTTTTTTGGTTGTTCTTCGGTGAAAGTAACAGTTAATCCAGTAGTTATGGCTTCAATTACATGGTTTTTCAAGGGTTGCCATTCCCCACACCAATCTTCATTAGATTTGTTTTGCACAATAGGAAAACGCTTGCAAATGCCCATTCTTTCCCCAAAAGAAAAAAATCGACATAAATTACAAGTGTCTTTATGCTCTTTTATAGCCACAGTTTCTCCGATTAATTGTGGTTAGAGAACCCCTAGTTTACCTTCACGTGCTAGGGGTTTTCGTTTTATTACTCTTTACGTTCGTATTGGTCTTCAGCGTAGTAAGAAGCACGTTTGTGGTCATAGCAGATACCACTAGTACGACCAGTATTGAACTCTTTGTCAGAGCCAATAGCATCTTCTTTACCCATGCCAACACCGCCACGCAAAGGCTCTTTGCGATTGACTTTGTCATCAACAGAAGAAGCGCCTTTAGGTACTACTACACCTTTAGCAGGCACACCCTTCATGCTGTTTGGGTCAGTTGTTTTTCCCATTTTCATACTATTTCCTTTTTTAGCTAAAAAGACTGCAAAAGCGCAGTTTAGTTATTTTGCCTTATCCATTACCCATGTCAAGCATTTTAATTAGGCGGATGGCAGCGTCTACCGAGTCTATTCGGCTTACAGCACCGCCTCGCCATTCCTGCATAAACTTAATTTGAGGGTCAGTATATGAAGCCTTAGAGTCTCTTTTAATCTCTACCAATACGGATTTACCTTTATATCCAATAAGTAAATCAGGACAACCACGACCAACAGTTGATAAATTAAGCACAGAAGCTCCCAGCGCAATAAAAGTATGCACAAGCTGTTTTTGATTCTCATCAACTCGTTTCTTGTAATAAGTCATTAGTTTTCTCTACCAGTTCTTCAGGGCTTATTCCCCAATAAGATGTAAATCCTTTAGCCCCAAGCGAGTGATAACTGGTATCTCCAAGTCGATGGTGGTAGGCGCATAGGGGGACTGCAGGCGCAAGGTCTCGCTTTCCCCCGTACCTTCGCACGTGATGGATTTCCACCGGTGTGTCGGTGTCCGCAATTCCTTTTTGCCTGCACAATATGCAGCCCAATCGTGCCAATTTACCATAATGGTCTTTTTTAGCTTTTGTCGGCATATTCATACCATTGTAAATAATACTGTTTTAATGACTCAAAATTGCTACCAGCTAGTGTGCAACTGCCATCTTGATTAACTAAGAAGTATTTTTGCACATTAGTTCCGTTGTCGGTATCGCCATAAATAATTAAAACAATAAAATTTGGCAGCTTTGCAAAGGCTTTGAGTAAATACTCTTGGCCCTTGCTAATCTGCTCGTTTTCACGCTTCCATTCCATTACTAGGAACTTGCCTTTTCTTTCGCATATTCCATCGACATTGCTTGGCAAAAAGCCAGCGTTGTCTTGTATAAGACCATAAAAATCACCATAGTCCGTATGCGATGCATAAGGGTTACGCATCATGGGTTATGTCCTCCAGCTTTAAGGCTACTTCTACAAGGTCATTAGCTATTTGGTAAGCCAAGGGTTTATCTTGGGCTATGCAGGCTTTGTAATAGGCTTCTAATAGCTTTTTGGCTGCTAAATATGGGGTGCTAAAGTCTTTCATTAAATCATTCCTTTTCTGCGATTGCTGGATAAAGTTTGCCAAAGTTCGGTGATTCGTATTTCAGAGTTGCGCTTATTGTCTAAAACCTTAAATTGCTTGTAAGCCTCAACCCATTCTTCCTTTGCGTTAGCGTATTTAAGGCTCGCTACGGCTTTTGCTTCTCTTTCGGCTACTGTGCCCTCAGCTATCAAAAAAGCATGGGCCTTAGCTTGTTTTATGCTTTCCTCTGCTTCTTTTACCTTAGCGCCCAAAAATCCATGTTCTTCATCGGTGCTGGCAAGGTATATCAGCGCTTTTTCAACTCGGTCATCATTTAATTGCTCAAGATTCATTTCCACTCTCCATATTCATCTGCTCTATTTCCCTTCATCCATTGGTCTTCTAAATCTCTTAATAATTCCTTGCTAAATTGGCTCTTTTTCAAATAAGCCCTAAATTGCGCCAAACCCCATGTTCTTCGCCAGTAAATAAGCTGGCGCACAGCACATCGGTGTTTATGCTTTTCTTCATCCATCTAATCGTTCTTTAATGAATTCCCATGCAATTCCAGCCACTTGTGGAACTTGACCATTTCCAATGGCTTTAAGTCTGTCCACCCTAGCGGCCACCCCATCAACCATTCGTACAGGTTCGGATTGATTGAAGATGGAATGTAAGTTCCATTTTTGACTGCATTTTTGTGTGCGCCCGACCCGCCTGCGTTCCCCCCCCCCGATGGAGTTGTTGGTGTTGGCCATATAGCTTCCTTGCGCTTTTTTAATGCTTTCCGACTGTTGCTTCCACCATCCTTGCCTGTTGTTGGGGTGTGAAAGAAGTTCTCTCCGTTTGGCAACAATCCAAATTCTCTGTCTGTGATGTTTAGCTCCAATGTCTGAAGCTCCAATGACTCCCCATCCTGCATCAAACCCCATCTCGGCCAACTGTCCAAGAACTGTTCCGAGTCCTCTATGAACGAGCATTGGGGAGTTTTCCACATAGACAAATCTTGGTCGAACTTCGCAAATGATACGTGCCATTTCTTTCCACATTCCGCTTCGTTCACCTTCGATTCCTGCTCCTTTTCCTGCTGCGCTAATGTCTTGGCATGGAAATCCGCCTGATACAACGTCAACAATTCCTCGCCAAGGCTTTCCATTAAAGGTTTGAACGTCATCCCATATTGGGAAACTCGGCAAAAGTCCATCGTTTTGCCTGGCGCACAATACGCTTGCTGGATAGGCTTCCCATTCGACTGCACAGACTGTTCGCCATCCAAGCAAATGTCCCCCAAGTATTCCTCCACCAGCGCCTGCGAAAAGAGCCAACTCATTCAAAACCTAGCCTCCTCAAATTTAAAAATAGGCTTGTTTACCTTTTTAGCCACAATCTTCCAATCAGGTCTTATCGATACAAGGTATTGAGCCTCGGTTTTGCTTTTAACCTGGCGAATCATGCCAAGTTCGTCATAAATGTAATAAATCATCCTTGTCTAACCCTTTCCCTGTATTGACCCTCTGTTTCGCCTGGGTTTGGCTCTATTCCCAATTCCCTTCCCCTAGCCATAACCCCTTCAAGCGTTGCATCCCAGCGTTGCATAGGTTTGTCTTGAGTTTTTAATGCTTCCAATTCAAGCCAAGTTGCTTTAAATCCTCCCCATCCCCTTTCGCAACAAATCTGTATAACTTCAGCAAGCGTTTTGTTGGCTTTTTTGGCTTCTCTTTCAATTCCATTAAAAGCAGTTTGAGTAACTGGTAGCTTTTTGCTTTTCCTAAGAATTAAAAAATCATTCCACAATAAATCCGCTAAACCTTCAGGTTTGGCGATAGTGTTTTTATTTATGGTCTTGGTAATGGTATTGGTATTGGTCTTGGTTTGCATTGGGGAGGCAATAGGGGGGTTATTAGGGGTGCTATCGCTAGCCTTATTCCACCTTATAGCTGCACCTTTGCGCCCACCAGCTTGAATCGCATGGTATTTAGCTATTTCTTCATCAGCTCGTGTGTTGTACCAAAATCCAAGCTCATCATTGTGGACAAAAAATTCATTCAATATTCCCTTGACAATTTCAGGAGTGCTTTTAATCTTTCTTGCGACCCATTCAGGGCTTATAAAGCCTTTTTCTTGCTGGTAATAAAGGTCAATCATGCGCCTATAAGCTAAATCTTCCAAATCGCTTAGATGGTGCGTATGGCTGATGTAATCCCCAATATGAAATGGGTAAAAGTTCATTTTCAGTCCTTTTTGTATAGGTCAGGCCTAAGCATTTCTCTAGTCAATTTATGGCTTGAAAGCTCCTCAATGGCCTTTAAATACTTAAAAGGTATGTTGGTTTGACCCCATAAATAAATAGTATTTGGCTTAATTCCTAGCTTTTCGGCTAGATTCACCAGGCTGCCAAACTCAATCTTCAATAAATCCATCGGATTCATATAAATCCCTCCTTTTCAGCGATAGTATAGCAATTCTTTTAAAAAGTGTTGGAATTAGGGAATATCCCTATAAGAAAAGTGAGAAAAACCTATTGCAACGTGGGATTTTGATATATACTGGTTTCACCTTAACAAGTGATGAAGGGAATGAAAATGAAACACAAACTTATTGAATGGCTTGGAGTTGTAGTTCTTGGAGTTGTATTGGCTGCCATGTTTGTATATGGAGGTGCTTAATGAGCCGCCATGATGCTTACTATGAGCCAGAAGATGACTATGAAGGAGAGCAACTCCAAGAGCAAATCTATGATGCTGTTGCTCATGACCCTGATTATGACCCAGCCAACATGATGCATATGTCTGAAGCTATCGGTCAAGAATCTGACAATGAGTCAGTTCAGCAATTTATTAAAGACTGTGTAGCTGCAAAAGATTGGGCAAAACTAGGCTTAAAACTTTATCAATTATCTTGGAATTACCAAGAATCTATTGTTGAATACAGATTAACTAAATAAGGAATAAGTGATGACTAAATATGAAGAAATCCGCAAAATCAATGTAAATGAGCATACTGAAAAGAAAGGCAAATTTACCTATTTAAGTTGGGCTTGGGCTGTAGACCAGCTTTTACAACTAGACCCAAGCGCCACATGGGAATACAAAGACCCTGTTTACTTTGCCGAAACATTAATGGTGTTTTGCTCGGTTACCGCCTTTGGCAAAACTATGACCGCCCAGCTGCCTGTTATGAATATGAACAAAGCTATTCCTAACCCTGACGCTTTTCAGGTCAATACAGCGATGCAACGTTGCCTGGCTAAAGCCATTGCTTTGCATGGCCTTGGTTTGTATATTTATGCTGGTGAAGATATTCCAGATGAAGAAACCCCTGATTTAGCTGTAGAAGCTGACAAATGGATTTTAGCCATTGCTGGCACTAAGACTATGGATGAACTCAAAGAAATCTATGGCGCAGCTTATAAAGCCCTTAGCAAAGACAAATCAGCAGTAGAAAAGATTTCAAGTGCTAAAGACCTTCAAAAAAGCATTTTAATGGCGATGCAATCATGAACAATGAACCAGTAGCGCATTTTTACCCTGAAGGTGAAGGATGCACAGTCTACGACATTAAGTTTGCTTGGAAAGTTCAAGGCACAACAGAGCCTATTCCACTTTACACCCACCCAGCAAACCCTAAATACGACCCCGAAACAGGCGAACCATTGATTGATGGTTACCCATTGTTTTCAGGATTGCCACTAGCAAAGACACTAACAGATGAGGAATGGAATAAAGCATTTGATTTTTATTGTGAAACTGATGAAGGTGTATTGAAGTTTGACCTTGAATTGCGTGATGAGTGGAAAAAAGAACAGTTAATTCGTTGGAAAGAAGCAATAAGAAAGGCACAAGAGAAATGAAAAACTATGATGCACATAAAGAAAGCATTAAAGGCAAGACATTAACTGCCTACGAATTAGCAGACGCAATGGATACAAAAGGCTTTAGGTATCGTGAGGTAAAGGCGGCAGTAAAAATGCTAAGAGAACAGGCTGAAACCATAAAGGAGTTACAACTAATTCTTGCCCAACAAGAAATTCATGTTGAATGTTATAGGAATCAACTAAGAAAGGCACAAGAGAAATGACCACCTTTACAACCGAAGACAGGGTTGCTGTGCAACAAGGAACACCGGAATGGCATCAGCTTAGGGCTGGAAAAGTAACTGCTTCTAGGGTTGCCGACATATTAGCA
>Ga0208251_1000085_pt1 | contig 32040 bp, 50 predicted proteins | sample CryBogCBE15Jun09_FD_184560 | JGI IMG/M metagenome (GOLD analysis project Ga0208251, IMG submission 184560) | Freshwater microbial communities from Crystal Bog, Wisconsin, USA - CBE15Jun09 (SPAdes) (version 2) | ecosystem: Environmental > Aquatic > Freshwater > Lake | place: Crystal Bog...
GATTGTCGGTGACGAAATCGACCTGCATATCGGTTTCGAAGCGCACGCGCTCCATGTACGACAGGCCGTCGATGTTCGTGAGCAGGAACCAAGCGTACGGCGAGGTCAGGAAGTCATTGACCATATAGCCTTCCGGCAGACCGCCGGCAGTGCTGATGATGGCGTTGACGTCGTTGTCTGCCGTACCCGGACGGAGTTCCGTCTTCGTGAGGCGGATAGCCACCGGCTCAAGCTGCGGGGGAACAATCAGCTTCTTCGCGCGGGCGAAGACCTTCAGACCCGCCTGATCACGGAAGTTCGTGCGGACGGAGATCATCGCATTGAGCAGCGTGGCCTCGTTGAGGTCAACCTGCGTCGTCGGCGTATTCGCAACCACGCCACCGTCAATCGGATGCGAGGCCGAAAGGAGGGACACACCGTCACCACCGATAGACGTGTTGTACGTCGTGGCAGTGTTCAGGATGTTCGCGCCGTAGATTTCCTTGGTCTGCTGGAAGGACTCGATGAGGCCAAGGTTCGACGGATGGAACTGGGTCCTGTACAGGTTATCGTCAATCGCCTTGCGGGTGATCGCGTAGCCCAGACCGATTTCAGTATGTTCCTGATTGTAGACGTAACGCTCACCAGCGCCGTTGTCGAACGCGGTCTGACCGCCTTCGCTCTTCAGCTGAGCGTATCCGAGGAACCGCATTTCGACGGTGCGCTCAAGGGCCAGCTTCGAGTCGTGCTTGGTGAAGATCTTGTCGTACTGAGACGGAATCATCTCGTACTTGCCTTCGATCCCACGGAGACCGGGGAGGAGAAGGTCTTTGATGGCGGAAAGATTGACGGCCATTTTGCCCTACTCCTTAGATGCCGGTTGTGCCGGACTTCATCGCCACGTTGTTAAACGCAACCACGATCCGGTTGTAAGCAGTGGTGGAATCATTGCCGTTGATACCCGACAACGGGTTATTTCCGTCAACCGAGTAGTTTGCCAGACCAATGACGCGGAAGGGGCCGGTTGCCGTCGAAGCACTAAGCGTGCCGTAATCGGCATAAGCCGTCGAGAGACCGTTTGACACGTTGCCGGGCGTGGTGCCGAGGCTGTTCAAGTTCGTGCCGGTGCCGGTGCCATAAGCAACGCCGATGTTCTGGCCAATGCCCGCGACAGTGACGGGTCCACCATTGCCGGTCTGAACGATGAACTGAGCATTCGGATCGGTGATTACGTAGGCCGTGACGTTCGTGCCCGACGCAACGTCGCCATTACCCGGATAGTAGTTCGACCACGTGACGCGCTTCTGCGAAGTCGAAAGATACTTGCAGCCAACGAAGACACCAACGATAGTGCCCGAGCCGGCAGCGGGGGTATTAGTGGTGCTATTCGTACCAAGCTGGCAAATGTAGCCGGTCGAGAGCTGGGAAACGGGATCGCCGTAGAAGATCTGCGGATTGGTCGAGTTCGAACCAGAAATGCCGAGAGCAACCTGTTCATAGGTCGGGGCAGAGCCCGTACCCGAATACTGCTGGAAACCGTTCGGAGCGAAGGTATTCGCCATGACGGAATCTCCTTTTTCAGAGAAGGCCCATCATCGCACAACGGGGCGACTAGGATCCAAATAAGATGATCACCTCCACAACGGGGGAGGGAACGAGACTAGCTCGATGTAAATAAAAATACACTGGATAATATAAATGTAAAGGGGGCCAAAACGGCCCCCTAAACGAAGTCAGTTCGGTATTAATCAGGGATTGGCATGGGTTCGTACCCGCGCTTTACTTTAACGAGCGATGAATCCTTGTTCGCGCGTTCAAACTCGCCCGGCTTGGCAGCGTTAAGCTGCTCCTGCTTATTCGTCACCTGCTGACGAGCCCGACGCTTCTCGATTTCCTTGGCCTCGTCGGTCAGCTCCTTCGGACGTTCCATAAGGATCATGCCCTTACGGGTAATTTCCGAACCGATCTCACCGCGCGGCATAAGTTCGGGATGACGAGAGGCTTCAACAGGCTCCCAGCCCTTGCGGCGCAAGTTGGTCTGGTAAGCCGTCATGTCCATGCCGGTGACGGCATGTGTCTTCCACTCGTAGGACCAGCCGTCGGGGATAGACGACTTGTCGATATAAAATTCATCCGTGCCGTCGTCCATGTCGCCATTATTATGGCTGCGGACTTCGGCGGCGCGGCGAGCGGCGCGATCACGGGGACTTTCGTCCTTTGAAGTTGGCCGAACGGGTCGGACCGGGGCGTCTGCAACCGCCTCGACGGCGGCAACTTCTTCAGTCACCGGCTTCGGAGCAAAGAGACTCTTGCGGGGACGCCCACGGCGGGGAGTATTAACGGCGTCATTCATGCGATTTTTCCTTCTTTCTGAAGCTTGCTCTTCTCGATGGCGTATTCACGGTCGCTCATTTTCATCATGGCGGCCATTTCACGCTCGTCTGCGGTCAGCCGGACGACATTTGGACGTGAGCCAGTGCCCGTGCCGGCGCGAGACACCGGGGCGGAGGGCGGCGGAGTGCGGCGCTGAGTAACCTTTGCCGTATCGGCCATGGCGTCATATTCCGGCTCGGCAGCTCGACGAGGAGCAAGCCGCATAGTGCCCTCGACCGACTCGAAATACTCATCAGTATCGGGCGAGATGCCATCAGCGATTGCCAACTGATGGGCAGCAATCATCTTCTGATAGAGGCGAGGATCGGTAGCGCACTCGGGATGCGCTCTAACCCATGCGGCAGAGCGCGGCGTGAGCTGAGACGCCAACGCCTCGACCGGATCGGAAACCATAGGCTTCGGGGCTTCCGCCTTCGGCTTGCGCTCCATTGCGTCTTTGCCGGCAGCAAGATCACGCAGCTTGGCGTGATTCTCATTGACCGCATCGTTGATTTCCGCTACCTTGTCGTAATCGCCAACCGCCATGGCGTCACGATACTGGGCACGGAGGATCTCGTTATTCCTCTTGACCGTGTCGATGGCATTATTGATGAGATGAAGATTGGTATCCTCGACCTCACTCGTAGCGCGATACGCCTGCTGCGCGGCCTCATTGGCCCGCCGTTCGGCATCGGCACGCGCGGCACGCTCGGCTTCGAGCTGCTTGCGGAGCTGCGCAATGCCATCATCGGCCGGAATGATCTTTTCAGGGACTTCTTCGGCCTTTACGACCTCGATCTCGGCTTCCTTTTCAGGCTCAGTCGCCAAATCGAGTTCGATTTCGGTAATTTCTTCGCTTTTTTCCACTGTTCTCTCCTCAGTAAGCTCGGTCGGGCATATCCACACGACCACGGACGTTCACGTCTTCGATGATTCGGCACAGAACACCATTAATGGTGATGCTCCATCCGTCAGACGGCTTGAATACAAGCCAATCATCAATGTTAAATTCAGTATTGAGGAACCAGCCGTCACCCTCAACGAATGCAGTTGGACCCTTTTTCACCAAGAGACCAACCTTACTCTGGTACTTGTCTTCATCTACCGTGTTATCCGTCAGGTAGAATGTCTTTCCGCCGAGTTTAGTCGTGTTAGGGCGAAGATAGACTGCAACGAGAACCTGATTGTTGAAGATTTCGACGCCACTGATGTCACCAAGTTCCTTGTTAAGGGCTTCCTTGGGATCGACGTCGTGCATCATGGGAAGTACCGGCATGCTTTTATTCCCTCACCGCTTATTTGCGTTGTCTTCAGCTTCGTCGAAAGATTCCAGAACTGCCTTAAGGGCGTCGATCTGGCCCAGCCGATATTTATAATCGGCATAATCGCCAATAGAGCGTCCGGTCAGGATTTCCGTGGCCGAAATAATCGCCTGATTGATAAGCTTAGCCAGTTCCCGCGCGAACGCGGTGTCATACGTCATCATAACAGCCTCCCGAGCTGCCCTCCCGTGGAACCAAACCGCCAGCCAGACGGGGAGGGATCATCTGGCTGGCGGGGATCTCGCGCCCGGTATCGATGCGGGCGCGGATTATTAGCGCTTGTGGGGCTTCAGGCCGTATTCCTCGATCTTTTCGAGGCGACCTTCACCACCGCCGGCGCCGTATTTCATGTGGGGATACGTCCGACCACCGCTCTTGCGAGCCATCGGAGGCATACCACCGCCGCCCGGAGGCATCCCCGGAGGCATCATTGGTGCACCGCCACCCATCGGGGGAGCGCCCATGGGCTGCGGAACGGGAACAGCCGAAGGACCGCCCGGAGGCCCCATCGGAGGAGCGCCCTGCGGACCCATCGGAGCGCCTGCGCCCGGATGATGGCCAGCAATGACGATGTTCACGTTCATCTTGCCCTTGCCGGTACGACCGCCCGACTTGCGGGCCATGGGCGCAACAGGACGCGCCTGCGAAGCCATGCCCATCGAGACCGGATTCATGCCGAGCGAGCCACCGCCAAACTTCTTGGTGCGGCTACCCTCAGACTTATGCAGGCCTTTCAGCGTTTCAGCAAGATGAGCGCGCTTGGCAAGCTTCGGATTGCTGGAATGCTCGGCTTTGGCGAGCTTCTTGGCGGGGATCTTCTCGCCTTCCTTGACGTGAAGAGCCTTGTGCAGCGCACCCGGATGCTTGATGGCGCCGGCGATCCAATTACGGCCACCGGACTTGCGGGGCGTACGGCCCTCGTCTTCACCATAAGCCTGCGCACCCCAAGACTTCGGGCTCGTGCCCTCGTCCGAGCCATAGGCCTGCTCAGAACCGGACTTCGGCGTAGAACCGCCGTCAGCCTTACCCGTGCGCGCGCCCGGCTTCACCATCTTGCGGATGAGCGCCTTGTCCTCGGCCACGTCGGGGTGAACCTTGCCGCCGCGCTTGCGGGCAGTAGAACCCGACACGAGGGCGTTCATCGCCGCACGATCAGCATCGCTCAGACCAGTCGTATCGACATCCGTCGAACCAAACGTCGGGCGAGTTTCGCCGGGGCCAATCATGCGCTGCCTAGCAGTAAGCGGCAACGGATTGCGCGAACCTTCTGCGCCAACCGGCCTGCCGTCGGCATGGTGTTCGCGCTTGACCTTACCACCCCGTTTAAGACCGCCGATGTGCTTATGACCAGCGCGCTCTTCGTTGGCTTCCTTGACGTTGCGGTTGATGAGCGAATCAGCCGTCAGGGCCTTACCGCCGCCTGCGCGGGGCTTGCGGGCCAAGTGATGATGCACGTCATGACCGGCGACCTTGCCTCCGCGCTTAAAAGCGCGCTTGCTGATCGGACGCATACCCGTCTTGGCTTCGGACACAAAGTCCTTGGGCTCAGTCCAGCCGGATGCATCGACGGCGCCCGGTGCCTTGCCGGTCAGTCGCTTGATCTTCTCTTTTGCTGCCGATCTAGCAGCTTTGGATGCTTCGCTCATAGTAGCTATCCCTTCACCGGGCGTCCCCGGACCGCTTTCGCTGATTTCACGGCATCCCGAGCGGTTGCGGGGCCGAATTTTTGAAGAGTATAGTCTACAATTTCCCCGCCGTCTTTACGATTATTTAATACCAATCCGCCGTGGGCAAACATTGCCTCTGGGAATTGCTTGAACATGGCCACCCGTTCTTCGGGTGATCCGTATTGTAGAATCTTTTTAATACCTTCCTTATCTAGTTTGTTAATAGTGTTCTCCGAACCGCGAGGAACAATTGCCCCTGAAAATTCGTCAAGCGGAACGGCACGTTTGGTTTTTGCTTCAAAATACTCTGTAGGTAAAGATTTAGTATGTTTAACAAATTCCCCAACCTTGGATCGCATTTCGTCCGGAATATCACCATACCAAGAAACTGACTTGCCTTTGGCAATGTCATTCAAAGCTTCTTGGGCGTCTTCATATGCTCTAAACCCGCTTTTATCTTTTGATTTTGCAAACTGTTTCATTGCGTCAATCATACTATCGTACGTTTTCGCATACTCACCTTTAACCGCTTCCATTTCATCAGGATGAATAATTTTTCCCCGTTGTTTTTGAATTTCGTTAATGTTTTTTAGCGCAGGGGTGACGCCGGCTCGAAAAGAAGCCGGTCCATAATCAAAACCTTCTTGCTGCGGTTCCCATGCTTTTTCGCCGCGCATCTGCTTCAATACGTTTTCCATCGTGTACGGGATATTTTTCCGTCGATTGCCCGAGGCAGTAAAACGTTCAGCGGGCGGAAGAGTTCTAATGGTTTCCCCATACTGTCGGATACCCGGCATTTCATCCGCCATCTGGTACGGCGCGGCATAATCAACACCGGGGTGATCGGCCCTAACAAATTGATCGAAACGCTGAAACTTTTTTGGATCGGCACCAAGTGCGGCCATGGCTTGGGCACGACGCATCATTCGATCAGCGCTCTCAAGCGAATCGTGCGCGCCCATCATACGAGGGAAATCAGACATGTGACCAAAATTCGGATCCCTACTCATAGCTTGCGCTACGGCTTTGGGATCACGAAACTCTTCTTCGCCCTTGGGCTGACGACCTGTGTAAACATCTGCGCCATAAACTTTAGTATGAGCAGAAGGTTTGATCATTTCCGGCGACGCAATCAGTGAAACATCACCGAAATTTGTCAAAGGGTGGCGAACATTGGATACGGCCATGGACGGCATCGGAATCCCTCCAAGGTCGAATGCCGCCTCGACACCTTTGGCAGTTGTATTGTGATGAGCGATGAGATTCTGAGTAATTTCCCCGCCTTCAGCAAGATGCACGCGGGCGGCGCGGAGAGCTTGTTCAATGATGGACATTACTTGGTCCCCTTAGGCGGAACGTGCTTCTCGGCGGCAAGTCGTTCTTTTTCAAGATTCATCTGGTCGGACATATGATCCTTGAAGATCTGAAGTCGTTCCAAGTGGTCCCTGCTCTGACGGTCGGCAGTACGCTGCTCGTCTTCGGCCATTTGCTTATGAACTTGCACAGCAAGGTTCTTGGCCTTGGTCTGGGCGTCCATCACGCGAGCCTGAGCCGTCGCCATCTTGGACGGATCCTGCTCGGGCTGACCGTCCTTTGCCGGCGCCTCGTGCTTCGGAGCAAACGCGCCCTGCTGGATCTTCGCCTGCACTTCGGCCTGATCAGCCTGCGCCCGGATCATGTCCGCGTCAGCCTTCTGCTTATCGTTCTGGATCTTGGCCATCGCAGCCTGCTGTTCGGGCGACAGCTTCTGATTAAGCGAGCCGAGCGGTACCATGAACTGCTGCGGATTGGACCAACCAATCGCCTGAAGCGCTGCCGTATCGATGGCAATCGGATCGTAAAGCGCCGGATTGGCGGCCTGAAGCTGCTTCAAAGCCATGATCTTCATGACGCGCTGGCCGTGAGAAGCCGTGTTCGGATCGGCCTGCGGCGTGAGATCGCAATTCTCTAACGCGCTCAGGAACGTCTGCTCATCCCACTGATATGCCGGCTTCTTGTTGCGCTGCCAAAAGCTGTCCGGGTGCTCCTTAAAGCACTCGACAAGCAGCTTAAATTCCTCAGCCTGCGCAGCGTGCATACGCTTATGGACCGCATTCATAACCTTGGCGGCCTGCTCGATCATGGCGAGCGTGGTTCCGACCGGAGCGTCTGCCCGACCCTCGCCCACCTGAGCCTCACTCGTACCGCCAATGCGCATACCAGTCTGCGCCATATTGTCGGCGAGCTGCATCAGGCCCGGACCAACGTCCTTGTAGGGCAGCGGCATGATCGCCTGAGCAATCGGCATTCCGCCCGTCTTCACTAGAGCGCCACCGCCCGGAGGAACGCGGAAGATATTGGTGTTCTGGCGAGCGCCTGTGTCCGCCATCAGGAAGCCGGGGAAGTTGGCATACATGCCCGCATCGAGCATTTCGCGCCACGCAGCCGTCAGGGCATTGGTCGTGTTGCCGAGAATGTGGAGCAGACCGATATCGTAGAAGCCCAAGCCCGGCGCAAACGTGTACTTGATGAAGCTAACGCGAGCCTCGGGCAACTCGGCATCGTCTTCGTCGTAATTGCGGACAATAGAAAGGATCTGCCGCGACGAGACGTCAATGGTGACGCGATACGGAATCTCTAGGCCACTCTCTCGGCCCTTGTGCTTGTGCTCATAACCCTTCAGGTCAAGTTCACAATAGCACTCGTAAATCTCGCGGTCGCGATCCTCGGGATCGAACGTGTCGCTCGAAATACCCTGCTGACTGTTCTTCTCACGCTGCACCGCATCGAGGTTCGGCGCCAACGCCTGCGACAAATCGGTGTCACGGTAGACGCCGAGAATCTGAAGACGCTTGACCGTCGAGGGGCGCAGATATGCCCGGTGCGTGATGCGCTTGGCGTTGCGCAGATCGGTCGCCGCGTTGTTGACGATCAGGTCGTCAGCGTCCACCGTCTCGGAGACGGGGCGATTGCGAAGGGGGCAGTAATAGACCTTCTTGAAAGCCGTTCCGCCAAAACCGAGCATCAACAGCATTCGGTCGGTGTCGGGATAGTATTCCGACGCAGTTGTCGTGAGGTAATGGTTCAGGTCGCGTTCAAGCGCATTGGCAAGCTGATCTTCTTTCAGGTCCGCATTGTTGTCGTCGTTGCGAACTTTGACCGGCCCATCGGTCGGCAGCAGCTCGGACCGCGCATTGGCCTGAAAGCGAAGCACTGCCTCCTGAAGCAGCGGGTGCCGGACCTTGGACATACCCTCGACCGGCGCACCGTCAGACGCGCCTTGCAGGCCGGGAATCTCGATCTTCAGGCCCAGCAGCTTTAGGCCGAGGGCACGATCCTCGATCCACTCCTTGCGGCTGTCGAGGTCGTTCTTGACGCCGCGCAGCAACTCATCTGCGATACGGGACAGCTCGCCGTCCTCGATATCCTCGACAAGATTGTCGAACCACCCGCGATTAGCGCGTCGCTCGGCGTCCTCGATGGGCTTACCGTCGAGGCTTACCGTGACCGAGCCGTCGTCGTGCTCGATCTTGATGATTGCGCCACTATCGTCAAACTCAGGCAGGTCTTCGCCATCTTCGGCCATCTCGACCACTACGTCTTCATCTTCCGGCACCGTGGCCAACTGATCAAGACGAATGTTGTGGGGCGAGAGGCCGGCCATGGTCAGTCCTTTTCGTCGGCCAGTAGCCGTTCGATTTCGTCAGAGAAGCGTTTCAATGCCTCCTGTGCCGCAAGAGTATCAGACTTTGCTTGGATAGAATAGCGGCGCACATAGTCGTGGGGCTCTCGGCCCCACACCTCTACCTTGAAGTGTCCAAGCACACCCTTGGACGGTTCACGATCCACGTCGACAGTGGCATTCGCCGGAATCATTTTTCTTCCCCAAACTTAACAATCCACTCGTTAACGTCTTGGCTAAGCCTATTATACATTTCAGTCATAGCCCTCAAGTCGCGCTCAAGTCTTTTGTTTTTGTTACGCAAATCAATGAGTTCCGCATCCCGCCTTGCCAAGGCTTCTTCGTCCAGCATATCGAGAGCAGTTTTATTGCGGTAATGTTCATTTTCCTCATAAAGCTGCAATCCAATACGTCCTGCGTCTTCACCTGAGCGCAAAGTGGCGAGAAGCTTTGATCGAAGATTATTGTTTTCTTCTTTAAGCTTCTGAATCGCTACCTGTCGATTTGGAAAAAAACGATCAAGGATTCTTTCCCACATGCCCGGAATAGGCTCCGGCATTTCGATGGAATCAAATTCTGTGTTTTCTTGATTAGACTGTTTACGAAGTTCGTAAAAGCTGTAATACCTGAGCTTAGCCATCTTCCCTCACCCCTGAAACTTACGCTGAAACTCACCGCACCACTCATCACCACCAATAACGGGCCAGACAACAGCGATCAAGTTTTCCTCAATCTCTTCGCGATTAACCGGATGAGGCTTGGGCGCATACTTTCGGCATTGACCGAAGTTCTCTTTACTGTCCAGTTCATGATAGAACTTACAGCTATCGCAAAGAACGCTCATGCTTTTCCCCCTCACTGATTGCCAAGCCAAATAAACAGTGCGCACCAAATGACCACGATGCTTAGCATCAAGGTCAACATAATGTCGGGCATTTCTTCTTCCTCTTAAGCTTGATGACGAACAGAGCGATTCGCGTGAACCCCGCCTCTCTTGCCCATACAGCCTTTTGATCGGCCGCTTCTCGACTTTGAACAGCGGTTCCGATCATGCCGTTCGTATATTGATTGAGATAATACGTCGCGGCCATCTTAAACCCCGTACAACGGCACAGGCGGCTTGCCTCGATGCTGTTTATCCTGATTAATCTCGGACAAGCGCTCTTGGCTGCGAGTCAATAGGCCAATATCGCGAAGATGCCGTAAGGCCATGCTGACGGTGTCACAGTTGTGGACCAAGATACCGTTAGCATAGTAACAGCCTTCTCCCTCAACTGTCAGATTGTAAACGGGCCGCATAGTGCGGGTGAATGTAACGGCTTCGACCACGCAAGTACTTTGATTTTTGTTCGACGCAAGGTGTTGAACACATAAGTTTTTTAGGACTTTTAGCCTCAAAAGCTGAGCCACACCATTCGCAAACACCGGTGTAATGGCTTTTGCTATACGGCTTAGGGGTATCTGGGCCGTGAAGCGAAGCATAAGCGTTTTGACGATGCCATTCGCGGCCCTCTTCGCTTTTATGCCAAGCTTTTGCCAAATGGTTGATTCTTGCCATATGAGCAAGTTGTTGCTCAGATCTACCTCTGGCAACGTAATCGGCATGGTGTTTGGCTCGATGATCCCTGCGCGGCAGACATTCAAGGTTGGAAATGTCGTTATTGCCGGTATCTTCATCAATATGATGGATTTGATACCCCTCTGGAATTTGCCCTTTATAAAACTCCCATACGTCGCGATGCAGTCGCGCACCGGCGCGAGCAAAATACCTACGATGGGCAGGATTTTTTGAATTTGGGTAGCGATTGTATTTGCGACCGTTGAAGATGATACTTTCGACAACAATTTCGCTTTTGCTTTTGAAACCCATGATTGAACCTCACTTGCTGGACACAATGTCAATGTATCAGATGGACACAATGATGCAAGCTCTTTCCATTCACCGTTGGCAAAGATCGGATGATTCGCTGTCCCTTCTATCGCGCGCCCGTTGTACTCTAAACGCCATGTCGGCTTTACACCTGTAAAAGATGAAGCCGATACGAGCTGTGCACCGTTTGGTGTCATGACAGAATCGCCTATAACCACATCTTGAAGTGATTTGGTCGATCCATCACCCATTGAGATGAGGGTATCGCCAACAAGACATAAGTCATCATGCTTGCCGCGCGGGAAGGTCGCCACTTGTCGAATGACCTGCTCGGCCCACTCTTTATCAGGCGCGTGAACCATTCCCTCAGAAAAGATATGCTGCACCGAATACAACCGGCCCAGCTTGTCGATAGACTTCGGATCATAAAGCTGAACGAAGTAATCCTCTTGTGAAAACAAACGCCTAAGCTCTTGCGCAACCGAATGCCCTGCGGCCTTGTTTTCAACAAGAATCTTGTCAACCTTATGCTTTTTGCAATCTTTGTTGACCTTAGTTACCAGCTCGTGAAGGTCGAGACGCTCGGCCCACGCATACATCAAAATGATCTTGGGCACAGCGTCGAGATCGTCGGAATACGGCACGGTAACGCCGTCCTCCACTTTTTTGCCGTACCGATCAACAACTCGTGTCGAGCGAGTTTTAGGGTCGCCGGAGAAGACGCCCCAAATAGTCATGGCGCTGTAGTCGCCCCGTTCGTCCGCCTTTGTCGAATAAGCCGTGTCGAGACTGGCGACGATATAATCGAGATCGGGAAACTCTTCAGCTTCCCAAGGTTGCCACCAAGCATCCTTGATGACACCGCCGCCCCGTGGCGTAGGCGCCTGCTGGTGCTGACCGGCTGTCGCGTAGGGTCCGAGCTTTCCCTCTAGATCGTCAACGACCTCGATAGGGAATCGGTCCGGGAAAAGAAGCTCACCCTCTTCAGTGCGAGGATCGTCATAGCCAAGCCATGTTTTTTGTCCATCGCGCCACTTCTCATACCGCATGGGCAAACAGATATGGTCATAGGTGCCACGGAAGCCCTTGCGCTCTAGGATCACGCCCGACACGTCCTCCTCGTGCAGGCGCTGCATAATGACGACGATGGCCGACTGCTTAGGATCATTGAGACGAGTCGGAACCGCTTCGGTGAACCACTCATTCGTTGAAGCGCGCATGGCATCCGAATTAGCGCCTTCAACCGAATTAGGATCGTCAACGAGTACGCGCGTCCCTCTGCTCCCGGTTATGCTTCCTGCGGCAATGGCCTCCCGAAAGCCGGTGGCCGTGTTCTCGAACTTGGTCTTGGCGTTCTGATCGCCGGTCAACTGAACGCGGTCACCCCAGTGCTTTTGATACCAGTCGCTCGTAATGAGGCGCCGCATCTTGGTCGAGTCGCGGATGGCGAGGCCCTGTTGGTGCGCTGCGCAAATGTAGCGATGATGCGGCTGATTGCACGGTCCCCACTCCCATGCAGGCCAGAAGACATTCAAGATAATACTTTTTGAAAAGCCGGGCGGCACGTTGATTAAGAGCCGGTTATAAGGAGACCCCCCTTCAAGTACATGATTGTCTGTGATCGCTTCAAGATGCTCGGTAATGAACGGAATGTGCCAGTTATCAATAAACTTTTGACCGGGCTCGACTACGTGCCAAGCCCGCTTGATGAACTCGTGCAGGGAACTCTCACACAGACGCTTTTCAATGGCGTCGAGAGTTCCCTGCACGTCAACCTTGTTTGGCAGCTGAATTTTGCCCATTACTTAGTGATACGCCATATTGCAAAACAGACAATGATAGTGGCAAGTATTCCGCCTAGAAGTTCGGTAAGATTCGGCCCGATTTCAATCATATAAACCTCACTTCTTGATCGTTGCCGTCAGGGCCTTTTCGAGCGCTTCAAGCTCTTCGACATCGAGCGTACTAACATCAAGTACGCTTGTCTCGACCTTGATCGGTCCGCCGTTAGCGCCAGTCAGCTCAGTCTGTGTCTTATCGCCGTACGTCCTCGGCGACACCTTCATGATGCGCCACTGAAGATGATTAAGCTTGACCCGAGCTGAATTGACGTTTTCCTCGGTGCAATCGTCTGCAAGTTTTTTCGCCCGATAGAACTCGTAGTCAGCCAGCGCTTCGCGTGCGCGCGCACATAATGACGCAAATTCAGCGTCCCGCGCCATCCACCTGTAGACTGTCGCCCGATCAGGCATGTCTTCAGCCTGACAGATCTCAACCATGTCTTTGCCATCTGTCATCTCCATAAAAATACGTTCAGCGATCTCAGGTGTATACTTACTTGGCCGACCGACAGGGCGACCCGTAGGACGAGCGGGAACGACCTTATCGGGCGACTTGATCGGCGTCTTCGCCATCTTTATTCTCCAAACACCTGAGCTTAGGCAGTGAAACAGGCTTCGCGGACTTTGCCGCTTGTGCTGCCCCACTCATAGCAACAAGTCGCCGCTTCTTAAAGCGCCCGGCCGAGAGCGGCTTGGGTTCGTTCATTTGAACATAGCTTCCCTATTCGCTACCCAATGCTTCGTGAGCGATAAAACCACAATGATCGAGCGAAGATATTAGACTGTCTTTTGTCAAAAAATGCTTGTTTTTCAACACATCGAGAACGATCAATTTGATCCGATCAAGCTCGGTGCGATATCGTACAATCGCTTCCTGACAACCTTCCAAAGTGGAAATGTCATCAAGGTGTCCCGGCAGATCGCTGGCGCGAATGAATTTCATGCTCCAAACTCCCGCTTGATTGCCGCCTGACCGAGGGGCAGATCCGCCAGCATCCCGAGCGCAGACATATAGGTTGCGATCAGCGCCTGCTCTTCCTGCAACGCAGCGCCGTCACGCTTGCGCATGGCGATGATTTTCCTGACGATTTTGACGTCGAAGCCATTACTCTTGGTTTCGACATACACATCCTTGATGTCGGCAGATATCGCCGCCTTCTCCGCTTCCAGTCGCTCGATCCGCTCCACGAGCGCCTGCAACTGATTGTTCGTGCTCATCAATTATCTCCATAAGACTGTCGGCCTGCTCGATACAGTATGAACACAGTTCCTTGCACGGCTCCCCCATCAGGAAGCCGCTGGGCGCGAATGCGCAAATCGACTTGGCGAACTTGTCGCGGAGAACAGTGTTCATGTGAAATTTATGCTCCAGCCGAAAAATAAATGCAAGGGGCCTGTTGACGACCGAAGTGGCTTCGGTCTATAAAGGGTCATGGGCGGCGAATGAAGCGGCCCGGAAATTACCACAGCAAGACTCAACTGGAGATTGACATGGACACCAGCCACCTCGACGCCCTGACCCGCCACCTCTCGCAGGAGCGCGTTCGTTTGTCTCTTGCCACGAAGCAGGGCGAAATTGCATTGCGAAAAGTTTGGATTGCCCAGCTCGAAAAGGAAATTGAAGGTGAAATGGCTTTCATTGGTTATGAGGCCGAAGAGTTAAACGACGACGAACTTGCCGCCGCCCTCAAAGACTTGGAGGCCTGACATGCCCGGACACTGGGAACCCTCGTGGTCGGAGACCGCGCTCTTCATCGTCGGCGTCATGCTTGCGGCGATGCTGCTAGAGACAATTATGAGTTGACACGCCGAAGTGGCTTCGGGTATAACTGATTTGTGCTTAACAAATGGAAATCGACAATGTTCAACACCCTCCCCGCCGCCGACCGCTACGCCATCCTCAAAAATGAGATGGAAGCCCTGACAAAGCAGCTCGACGCCGTGAAGGCGGAGATCAAGGCCACTGGCCTTGAAATCATCGAGGGCAATACCGCCACGGTCGTCGTGTCTCTCTCGGAGCGCGCCAGCTTTGACGCCAAGGTGGTAAAGACCTTCCTGACCGAGGCGCAAGTGTCTGCATGCACCAAGCTCTCGCTGGTCGAGACGCTTCGCGTCAAGCCGGTCCTGAAGATGGCGGCTGAATAAAATCACCTAAAACTAAAAGGAACGCGCAATGAAAATCAATCTTAAAGCCCTGAAGTCGTTAGTGTTTTTCTCGAGCACTGAGAACACACGATATTATCTCAACGGAGTGGCTGTCCAGCCAACTGCCAAAGGCCTTTTTCTCGTGGCGACCGACGGTCACATTATGGGCGTTGTCCGCCAGCACGCTGAAAGTTTTGAAGGAATTACGAGCGACGTAATCATTCCACATACCCTTCTCGACAAGATCAAGTTGTCTCGAAAGGACAAAACCAATCTGGCCGAGGTAAGTGTGTCCGACGGTCGAGTTACAATCGAATATTTTGGTGAATCCTACAGCGCCAATGTGATCGATGGAATATTTCCATCGTGGCGGTCAGTTTTCCCCACTGGCAAAATTAGCGGAGAATGCGCGCAGTTTACTCCCGCCCTCATCACCCGGATTGCCAAGGCGAAGTCGCTTTGGTCTGACGAGAAAGATCCATCATTCACAATCGCTCACAATGGAGGCTCTGTGGCACTTGCTGACTGGTTTGTCCCCGGCTACGACTGCGAGGGATTTGGCGCGATCATGCCACTTCGGATGGAAATGATGCTTGATCAGGTTCCAAGCTGGATTAGCTGACATCGCATTGCGGGGTATTCAATATTTCTCTCGAATACCCCGCACACATCGCTTGACTACCGAAGTGGCTTCGGTTATAACTGATTCATGGGCAGCGGCCCAGACACATGGAGATCGACAATGGACTACGTAATCTACAAGTTCGAGGAAGTCCCCTTTACGCTCAACGACACCGCGTATCTCGCCAAGGGCGAAATCGAGCTGGCCTACTCGACGCAACGCGGGGACCGTGACATCGGCGAGCCTGACCGTTTTATCGAATGGGAGACCACTGGCTTCATCGACGCCGTGTTGATTGATGATGACGGCGAAGAGGCAGGAATCGTCACCAACGGCTCGTCGGCAGACGTTAAGGGGAGCCTGACCGCTGCTATCATCGCCGATTGTAATGACCATATCGCTTCGTTCTTGGAACGTGAGGCGGGTCGCTACTGACAGGGGGCTCCGGCCCCCTCAACTTCACGGGAGATCGATATGTCTAATAATTTTTGGAAAACCCAGCACGACGAACTCAGCCTTGACTATGCTGATCTAGAACGCCGCATGTACGTGATGCAGGAAGTTGTTGCGATGATGCGCGCCCTCTTGATGGGAACGCAATCAAGAGATGAAAGCGCGGCGATGACGATTCTCTGGGAAGCAATGATTGTTGCGGCTAATCGTGCCCTGAAGGAGGCTCAGCCATGAGGATCGACATGGACCTCCGGCCCTGCCACGAGGCGGACCCGATCCTGTGGGCGACGTTTTGTGAGGTATCCAGCCGCCTCGGTACCCCTTCAGACATCTGGACCGTTTACGACGTCGAGCAGGCACTTTCTAGGAGGCTCGCTGAGTGGGGTGTAACCAACGGGTGGCTGCCCTGCGCCAAAAATGACCCAGACCCCGCCCAGCAGCCTCCGGAGCCCCGTTAAATGACCTCCAGTGAGCTAATCGACGCCATGACCCGCATCGGCATGACAAATGCCGACCTCGCGAAGATCACCGGCAAGTCCATCCGATCCATCGAGTTTTACCGCCAAGGGCGGTATCCCGTGCCCCAACTAATCGCCCTTATAGTCGTGGCCATGCTTTCGGGAGAAATAAGCATAGACTGGGTTGTAGCTTTTACTGCATAGACTAAGATAATCCTTAAAAATTCAGCCAGTCCTCCGGGACTGGTTTTTTTTTGGTCCTTCCCTGCGACCAGCTCGTCACCCCCCATCCCCCCTCCCCCTATAGGGGAGAGGGGGAAGGAGGGGGGTTGAGACGACCCCTAGCCCCCCTAACCCCCCTGAGTAAAAAAGGGGGTTTTAGGGGGGTTCGTTTAGCCATAACCTATGGCATGGAAATAATCAGTACGGACGCCCAAGAATCGTCAATGACGACCCACCCGTGCTCGAACTTGGCAATAGAATTGCTATTCATGAGCGTGCCGATCAGCTTGTCGGAATATGATTGCGTCATCTCATTCTCGATTGTGCGGTCCGACTTCTTTCCGCCTTCGGCCAGTTTTTCGCGCAATGACGACCGGGACACATACGGCTGACCGTCGCGCAGCTCGGCCCCGGAGGCCCACCACGCCTTCTCGAACGTCTTCCGGTGTGCCGCCAGCTTAGCGTCGATTGTGATGACTGCAGTCGGCGCCTCGGACTGTTCCAGAACGGCGCTCGTGACCTGCTCTCCGTCCTCGTCAATCCAGCCGGGAATTTCCACCGACGCCAATTCGGCGTAAACCGGCTGGACCATTTCAGCGTCCTTGGACTTTCGCTGGACGATTTGCATGGGCGCCCCATCTTTTGCAGGCACGATGCTAATCTCGATGTCGAGCGCGCCGCGCCACGCAGAGGATCCCCGAGCCCGGTGCTGCGCCTCCTCATTGACGCCAGTGTGATGCACGAGCAGGACTGAGCACCCGAACTCGCCCATCAGTCCGGCGCAGGCGTCCAGCATGCCCTTGGCGTCCTGCGCGCTATTCTCATCGCCCATCAGGAATCGGTGCAGTGTGTCCACGACGATCAGATTGGGCACCGAAGGCAGTCGCCGGATGCTTTCGATTACTTTGTGGTAGCCCTCCGCCGTATTCAGGTCGCAGCCACTCTTGGACAGCCACATGGTCAGGCGCCGGCCCGTGCCGTGCCGAATCTTCCACGCCGCCACGCGGCCCTTCAGTCCGTGGTGGCCCTCGCCCGCGAGGTAGAGCACTGACCCGTCCTTGACGCGGCTGCCGAACCACTCCGGCACGCCCGCCGCCATGCGCAGGCACCAGTCGAGCACGACGAAGGTATTATGCGTCAAAATGTATCCATTCGTCACATACAAACTATCGTTTGAGGCAACAGAAATGCACTGCATAGGAACCATTCGGCCTGTCGGTTCAGCACTCAAGACTCTGATCTCAAGATTATGACCGTTAGTTCGGCAGCGATCAGCTTTCCGAGTCAACCGAAACGGATTGACACCATTTCCCATGCGAAATGTAACCGTGTGACAATCAATACCAGATGTTTTTTTTGTGCGAATCGAATTGGGCAGTCCGCCAAGGGAAGAAACAAGTTCAGAAACCTGCTCCACAAGCCGAAGTGATGAATTGCTGAAATCAACAGTTGTCCCATTTCCAGCAGATACATATCCGTCCGTATCCATTAGCCCTTGAAGCATGGCAAGTCGGTCATATGGTGATGCTTTCATGTATTCATCGGGAATAAATTTATGCTGACTTGTTTTCCCAGCGAGACCAAGCAAGCGAAGTGCGGTCCAAACATGGTTTGGCTGCCCGCGTAAAGACGTGATTTGATAATCGACATTTCCCCCGATCTTTTTACTTATTTCGTGACCTTCTGGAAGAACCCGACGAATGCAATCAATGATTTCATCATCTTTCGATGAAAACCCGACATATGCGGTAATCCCACCGTCCCCAATCAAGGCCCCAAGAAGATATGGGTCAAGGGGTAACGGGTTCAAATTACTCTCATAGCTAATTGGAGCGCACTTAGGCACTTTCCACCATGTTTTGTGAGGTTTTTTTGCAATCTCTGCCGTCGTTAGAATCTGCGGCCGCCCATCATTTGATTTGCGAACTGTCCAAAGATGCTCGTCGCAGCAACGAACGACTGCCCCATTTGAAAATGAAACTCTCCATTCAGGCTTCATCCCTTGTGGATAAATAGCCGTTACCTTAACCGGCAAACCGGCTGATCCAATGACATAGCTGCCGACGGTGATTTCTCCCATCGTCTTCCATCCTGTTGGGGTTAAAATTAGCTCGTCAAGCGGTTGAGCCTTTCCGCCGCCGCTGGGCCCATGCACCATGATCAGCGCCTGTTCCTGCAGCCAGTGCTTCACCAGCCAAGCGACTGGCGCCGGCTGCTCGGAAAAGTCGTCCGCCTGCTCGATCCACTCGTCAATCTTTGGCACCAAGAGCGTGCCGAGATCCCCTCCCGCCTGCCGATAATCATTCGCGTCGCCGGGCTCTGGCGGGACGACTACCCGGGCGCCGTGCTTCGCTGACGCCTGCTCGGCGTATTTCTGGCCCACGCCGGAGGCGTCATTGTCCGCCACGATCACGATGTCCTGCAGGGTTCCGTAGTTTTCGCGCAGCTCGCCAAGGACCGGCACGAGGTTCGAGGCCGAGTACGCCGCGACGCACGGCCGGCCAGTCACCTCGTAAATCGTGGCGGCCGTGGCGAAGCCCTCGGCAAGGTAAATTGTGCCCGGATCGTCCGACGCGCCGACAATCAAGAACTTGCCGCTGACTGCCGCGCCCGGGTGGTAGAGCTTGCCGCCGTCTGCGTCGATGTACTGCAGACTAGCCAGAATGCCGTTGATGTCGCGCAGGGGCACGATCAGCCGGCCGTCGCCAGTCACGCGGGCGCCGTGGCCCTTGATGCCCTTGCGCTGCAGGTAGGGGTGCTCGTCGCTGGCCAGCGTCGCCTCCGACCAGATCTTCTGGACGACTGAGAGACTGACTTCATGTGTCCGCGCCATTTCCGCGTCGCGGATCTGCCTCGCCTCGGCCATTCGGCGGGCGTTGGTGCTTTCCTCGACCGGGGTCAAGCTCCGGCCAATGTCGGCCCGCCACGGACATTCTAGGCCACTCTTCCAATTTCCAAATCTGCCCGCCGGGATGTTATCCGAGAAAAAAATGTACCAGCAGGCCTTATCACCCTTCTTGTCTGCATCGAAACGATGAACTTTCCCATCAAATACAATATTTGCAGGCGGGTTCAGGCCCGTCCCGCGCATGGCTTCGCTGGCCTGTACCTCGACGGGCAAGACAGACTTGATGGACGATACATTGCTCACAGTGAATGGGCCACCCAAAATATTTTCTATGTTTCCGATGGACATCACTGTTTCCCCTTCAATCGCGCGTGATACCACACATCAGGATGCTTGGCCGACTTTGACAAATTGCATGGCGCACACAAAAGCTGCAAGTTTTCGGGCGAATTGGAACCGCCCAGCTTGATTGGCATCACATGATCAACATGGAAGCCATTGACTGTCAGATCCGTATCGCATGCCTTGCACAAGCCTGTCTGAGCAGCAAAAAGATTGCGCACATCATTGATCGTAAATTTTCCATCTGCTCCCTTCAGCATAGCCTTCCTATTTCTGGCACCAATTCGGTGCTTTTGTTTCTGCTCCTCGTTCCAATTTTTTCTGTACTTTTTATAATTAACGCTTTCTTTTTCGCGAACAAAAGGGTTTCTATCTCTGCGTTTTTTAGCATATGCCGATTTTTTATCGTTCATTTCTTTATGCTTTTCAGGATCTTCTTTAATTTTAACTATATATTGCTTGACCTTTTCTTTTATTTTCGCAGCATATTCCGGATCATTATGATATCGATTTTTGCTGTGTTCTAATTCTTGTTTTTTGTATTCTTTTGCACATCCAAGGCATTTGAAATTCGATGTATATCGAATCGGTTCATGACCGCGGTGGCATGGCGTCGCTGATCGATATATTTTCGAGCCAGATGCTTTGGCTTCCTTTCGAGAGAGAATAGATCCCAGATCAACCAACACACACCCCCTGCACCTTCAAAAAGTCCACCACCTTCTGCATGGTATTAAATCTGGGCATGCTTTGGCCACGAACAAAGCGATGTAGGGCATTGACGTGGACGCCGGAACCCCGTGCCACCACACTTAAATTCATCAACGACAGCGCCTTCCTGAGTGCTTCTATGTCCGCCATTTTTTCGCCCTTTCCGTAAAAAAATGCCCGTTAGGTGTTGCAATATGCGCGAAGAGGGTCTAGGTTGCAAGTGCTGATCGAGCGGATGATCCAACTGATCAGGAAAAAGAAAGGGCCTGCAATGGCTATTCAAGTCAAGACGACCGGCGGGCTGTCCGCTGGAGGCGTCAAGCTGCTCGTTTATGGGCAGGCGGGCGCAGGAAAGACCAGCCTCATCCCCACACTTCCGAGCCCGATTGTGTTGTCCGCCGAGGGCGGCCTGCTCGCCATTCAGGAGGCCGACCTTCCGTACATTGAGATCACTTGCGCTGACGATCTGAAGGAGGCCTACAAGTGGATCGTGTCGGACGAGGGAGACGCCTTCGAGAGCGTCGCACTCGACTCGATTAGCGAGATTGCCGAAGTCATTTTGAATGCCGAGAAGAAGACGGCCAAGGATCCCCGTCAGGCATATGGTGCCATGCAAGAGCAGATTTCGGACATCATTCGTGCGTTCCGTGACCTTCCCGGCAAGCACGTATATATGACCGCCAAGCTCGAGAAGGCGACCGACGAGATGGGCCGCGTGCTGTACGCGCCATCAATGCCGGGCAACAAGGCCGGCCAGTCACTGCCCTATTTCTTTGACGAAGTTCTTGCGCTTCGGCTTGAAAAGGATGCCGAGGGAGTGCCGCAGCGCGCCCTGATGTGCGAGAGCGACGGTCTATGGCAGGCAAAGGATCGGTCGGGCAAGCTCTTGACGTGGGAGGGCCCCGACCTTGGCGAAATCATCAAGAAGATCGGGGGCCAGTGATGCGACTCCTCGAATTGTCCAGAGACTGGATTATGGCCAAGGAAGAGGAGCGCGTCGCAGTCGAAAAACGCCGGATCATTGAGGACGAGATCTCAAAGATTATGGCGATTGACGAAGCCGACGAAGGCGTGCGACAGATCGAGGCCGGCCCGTATGGAATTAAGGTGACGAGCCGCCTCAGTCGAAAAGTTGACTCTGACGCGGTGCAGGAAATCGCCGCCAAGCATGGAATGGAAGACTATCTGCCGACAATCTTTCGCTGGAAGGCCGAGCTTAACATGGCCGTCTGGAAGTCTGCCGGCGACAATGTCCGTGGCGTGTTCTCAAAGGCACTGATGACCACCCCGGGCCGACCGTCTTTTGCAATCACTAGGAAGGGATAAACGCATGGCATTCCTCGACGAAGTCTTTGATATCAACGACCTGCCCGACAATAACACTGGCAGCTATGACCCCCTCCCGCCGGGCTGGTATTCGGCCACGATCAAGAGCGTGGAAGTGCGCCAGACCAAGGCGCAGACGGGTAAGTATCTGGCGATTCGGTATGACATCACCGGGCCGACGCATCAGGGCCGCGTGATTTTTGGAAACATCAATTTCCAGAACCCGAACCCGAAGGCCGAGGAGATTGGTCGCGGCCAGCTCAAGGACATCATGAAGTGCACCGGCATTGCCCGCGTCACGGACACTGACCAGCTCATCGGCGGCAGCCTCATGATCAAGCTGGCCATTCGCAAGTCAGACGAGTACGGCGACAACAACGACGTGAAGGCATTTAAGCCCGTTGACGGCGCCGTTCCGATGGCCGCCACGTCGAAGCCCGCAGCCGCAGCCACTAAGGCCGCACCGCCATGGGCTAAGAAGTAAGTCTATAGAGCGAGGGGGACAAATGGAATTGTCAGAGATCACCACGCAGTCGGTCGCGGCAATGATCGACGCGGCGCACGAGGCGCGGCCTAGCAAGCCCCGTCCCCATATGGGGGCGTCGATGCTGGCCCACCCGTGCGACAGGTGGCTCTGGCTTTCCTTTCGGTGGGCAGTGCAGCCGGTGTTTCCAGGCCGCATTCTTCGCTTGTTCCGTCGCGGCCACCGCGAGGAGGACATGATTATTGCGGACCTCCGCGCCGCTGGCATTCGCGTACGGAATCTAGGCAGTCAGGAGCGTGTGGACTTCGGTTCGCACGTTTCTGGCAGCATTGATGCCATTATCGACGGCGGAATCCCAGACGCGCCAGATACCGTTCACATTGGCGAGTTTAAGACGCACGCGCTTAAGTCGTTTAATACGATGGTCAATAATGGCGTCGAGAAAGCAAAGCCCGAGCACTACGGCCAGATGCAGGTTTATATGCACGGCACCGGCATCGACCGTGCGCTCTATCTTGCCGTCTGCAAGGACGACGACCGGATTTACACTGAGCGCCTGCAGTATCGCCCAGAAGTGGCCGAGAAGCTCATCGAGCGCGGCAAGCGCCTCGCCCTAGCCGAACGTATGCCGGAGCCGATCTCCACTGACCCGTCGTGGTATCAGTGCCGTTTCTGCCCGGCGAATGAATTTTGCCATGAGAGCAAGCTAACAGATCACGTTAATTGCCGGACGTGCGCACACTCGACGCCAATGGCTGATAGTACGTGGCACTGCGCGCGATATGACTCGACCATTGAAGTTGAATACCAGCACGAGGGATGCCCCTCGCACACACTGCACCCCGACCTCGTGCCGTGGCCGATGAAGGATAGCGGTGTAGACTTCGTCGCGGTGTATGACATTGACGGTGAGGACGTGTCCAATGGGGATCCGGACACGGGCGCCTTTTCCAGCAAGGAAATTCTTGCCAATCCGGGCGCCTGCGCGCATGGTCTGACAAAGGCAGTCAGGGCAGCGTTTCCGGGCGCGGCAGTAGTCAAATGATGTAAAAAATGGAAAATAGAAATGCTAAGGCCATATCAACAGCGGGCAATTGACCAACTTTATCAGTGGTTTGAAAAGAACGACACCGGAAATCCGTGTGTCGTTATGCCGACCGGCTCAGGCAAGAGCCACATCATTGCGGCACTGTGCAAGAATGCGCTGCAGGAGTGGCCAGAGACTCGGATCTTGATGCTGACGCACGTCATGGAATTGATTTCTCAAAATTTTGAGAAACTGCGCCAGCACTGGCCTAATGCTCCAGTTGGCATCTTTTCCGCCGGACTTGGCAAGCGCCAGATCGGTGAGCCGATCACGTTTGCCGGCATTCAGTCAGTGAGAACGAAGTCGGACCAGCTCGGACATGTCGATCTCGTTGTCGTGGACGAGTGCCACCTGATTGGCCACAAAGACACTGGCGGATACCGGACGCTTCTCCGTGAATTGTCCGCGATCAATCCTCACATTCGCATTATTGGCCTCACCGCGACGCCGTATAGGTTGGGCCACGGCCTCATTACAGATGGCGACGCCCTTTTTGACGACTTGATTGAGCCAGTGACGATTGAGGAGCTGATCCACCTGAAGCACTTGGCACCCCTGCGCAGCAAGCACACTGACGCGAAGCTTAACATTGATGGCGTTCACAAGCGCGGCGGCGAGTACGTCGAGAGCGAGCTGCAGGCCTCTGTAGACACAGACGACCAAAATGAGGCCGTAGTGTCAGAGGTTATAGCTCGGGCCGGTGACCGTAAGGCGTGGCTGTTTTTCTGTACTGGTGTAAAGCACGCCGAGCGCGTCCGGGACGAATTGACCAGAAAGGGCGTGGAGGCAGAGTGCATTACCGGCGAGACGCCAAAGGCCGAGCGCACGAAGATGCTGGCCGACTTTAAGTCTGGCAAGATTCGGGCACTGACGAACGCCAACGTGCTGACGACTGGATTTGATTATCCGGACATTGATCTGATTGCGATGCTGCGTCCCACCATGAGCGTCAGCCTTTACGTGCAGATGGCGGGCCGGGGCATGCGTCCGAAGTCTCACACGGACCACTGCCTAGTCCTCGACTTCGCGGGCGTGGTGTCCATGCATGGGCCGATCACAGCGCTGGCGGATCCCAAGAAACCAAAGGGAGAAGGCGACGGAATCGTGCCGGCCAAGGCGTGCCCAGAGTGCCACGAGCTTGTTCACATCAGCGTGATGACATGTCCGTCGTGTGGCCATGAATTTGAGAGCAAGGCGAAGCCGGAATTAAAGCTCCGCAACGACGACATCATGGCCTTGGAAAACACCAAGGAAATGGCCATCGCCTCGTGGAAGTGGCGCAAGCACGTCAGCCGCGCCAGTGGAAAGGAAATGATTTCAGTGTCCTACTATGGGCGCGGCATTGACGAGCGCATTAACGAATATTTTGCCGTCACTCACGACGGATACGCCGGACAGAAGTCCCGCCGGGAACTGGCAAAGATCGCTAAAAGCTCCGGCGCGGATGAGCCGGACTTGTCGCTTGATTTGGACGAGCTTGCCTCTAAGATGAATATCGGCTGGGCCCCGACCGCAGTTAAATACACGATGGATGGAAAATATTTCCGTGTCTTGTCGAGGGAATGGAAATGGAAATGAAAAAAATCAAAATGCCGAAAGAGCTTGCCGATTGGTACAATGAAATCAATCGGCCTCCACGCTTCTGCTTCAACTGTGAAAACTTCTCAAAGGATGGAATATGCTTAAAGTTCGATCTGACGCCGCCGCCGGGGTTCACGGAAACAAAGGACCAGTGCGAGCACTGGGAGATGGCGATACCGTTCTGAGGAGTGAGCACGAGGAACAGCGCGAGCTGGTGTCGTGGTTCCGTAAATCATTTCCGGAAATGCGGATCTTCGCCATTCCGAACGGTGGTGCTCGAAGCATAGTCACCGCATCAAAAATGAAGGTCGAGGGCGTGAGTGCTGGCGTGCCCGACTTGTACGTCCCAGCGTTAAAATTGTGGGTTGAGATGAAGAAAGTTAGGGGTGGGACTGTTGACCCGAAGCAGAAGGACTGGCATGATTATCTGGTTGGAATTGGAGATGCAGTGATTGTCGGCAAGGGAGCCGACGACGCCAAGCGGCAAATCTTATCATTTATGGGAATCGAAATACCATGATAGCAGCTGATTTCTTTCTTATCATTGCAGTCCTTGCCGTCGCAATTGTGACGTGGGATTTTTTTTAACCTGAGGTAAAAATGCGCTTTCTTGTAACCATGAATATGCCTACCAAGAATGGGTCTTCCGTCCATCAGATCATGGCAGAACATCCTTCCGACAGTCTTGAATCTTTCAAGGAAGCTCTTGAAAGCGAAGACTTCATTGAAGTGGAAGAGTTTTATAGAAATACGGAGGGGGAATACTATTCTACCGGAAACGTTCTTCTTAATCACACGCATGTTGGCAAAGTGAAGATGTTTACCAACCACACGCATGTGAACAACAAGTCGCGAAAGGATTACTGAGATGAAAAAGACAGTTGTTTATAAGCGAAAAGTTGGTAGGCCGAAAAAGACCAAACAAGACACTCTTATTGATTCGTTGCACGCTACCGCGATGGATATCGAATCGGTTTGGATCGCGTCTAACCCGGACCCCAAGGCCGCGCACGGCAAGGCTAAGCCCTCTACGTTTGGTATTCCGCCTGTCGCATTGATCCAGCTCGGCGAAGCCATGCAGACCGGCATTGAGAAGTATGGTCTGTTCAACTGGCGCGGATCGGAGGTTAGATCGTCTGTCTATTATAATGCGATCATGCGCCACTTGATGCAGTGGCGAGACGGGGAAATGATTGATGAAGACAGTGGCCTACACCCCTTGGCGCACGTCATGGCGAGCTGCGCAATCCTGATTGATGCTGAAGCACAGGACACTTTGCTTGATGATCGCAGTGTTTCGGGGCAGGCTGTTCGAGAAATCAAGCGCCTGACTAAGGAATGATAAAACCTACAGAAAGAAATTGATATGCCCGTTACGCCCTATAAGGAGCGCGTCGAGTGCGCGCTCCCGAGTCGCATGATGTTCACCATAGCGATTCAGAATGTGTTTTGTTTTAATGATGAAGTGGAGGGCAAGAAAGACTTAGAAAGCCTACGTTCGCTATTGAAGTTCGCCGCGTTGCAGCCACTGGAAGGCCTGCCCAATCGGCTCAGGCTTGTCGTGGCGAAACAGATTGATCGTGTCCACGCCAGTGTGATGGACGAGTACGATCAGCAGCGTGCGGACAAAGTGGCCACCACCATCTATTATTTCTTGAAAGAGATAACGGATAGTGGTTATCTGGAGTTGTGGGAGGGTTCGCCAATCGCTGAGGCGGCGGCGCTCTATCTCCCCATGATCGAGCATGTGTTTGAAATCGAAGCTTTGGACGGCAGCGCGCAAAAACAAGCTCGCCGCGTTTTGTCAAAACTTCAATCGAAAGGATACTACGTATGAAAGAAATTATTGAACGATTGCGTATGCGTAAGGGAAATTCTTGGGGATCGTGGCAGGAAGACATTCACGCTGCCGACGAAATCGAAAAACTTTGCGCTTTGTTGATTGAGGCAAAGGATGAAATTGAATGGTGGGCTGATGCGCATCAATGTTGCGAAGGAAGTGCGGAAGAGGTTATTGAAAAAATCAACAAAGCTCTTAACTTAAAGGACAAGCCATGATCGACATCAATAAAAAATACCGCACGCGCGATGGTATGGAAGTTCGCATTTACGCAACGGATGGCATTTATCCATATCCTATCCATGGAGCAATTAAATGGCCAAAAGGATGGATAGATAGAACTTGGGATAATGATGGTAAATCTGAAAGCCACGCGCTTGATTATTGGGATCTTGTCGAAGTGACGCCGCGTCACAAGCGGATGGTGTGGTTGAATATTATGGGTACTTCACCGCACGGTCATTATTATCTAAGCAGAGCTGATGCAGACTTGAATGCCGGCATAGGTAGAACCGAGTGCATTAAAGTCGAGTTGGATTTTGAAGAGGGAGAGGGATTGTGACAAAAATCAATAATGCCGCTCCCGCCCCGGTCGGGCTGACGACATCCGACCACATGCGAGCCGCGATAGACGAGCGCTGGCCAACCGCGCCCGCGCCGGTCGAGACGGGGTGGATCGAAACGCGCCTAGCGGCTTTGTCGCGATACTGCCGCGATTTGGACAGCGAGTCCGGTGATGCGGACTTGTACGACGAAGCGATTGCCGCCCTCACCCGCCTCCGCGAGGAGAACGCGGCGAAGGATGCGGAGATCGAGCGGCTGACGAGCGACCTGAAGGAGGCCAACGAGAACGTCGTGACGTTCTTCAATAGCATTACGAGCTTAGTAGTGGAGTGCCAGCGCCAGCGCGCAGAGAACAAGCTCAAGGACACGGCGCTTCAGACGGCAGAAACGATGCTTAGCGAAATGCATCTTTCACCAGATGAGAAGTGTCAGATGATTTACGATTTCCTGCATGAGGCCCGCGCCGCCCTCCCCACATCTCCTGAGCCCGCAAAGGAGCCGCGCAATGGCTGAGACGATGCGCGAGAGGATCGCGAGGGCCATTAGCCAAAATCAATGCTTTGAGCATTACGAAACTTGCGAACATGACGGCCTCTTCAAATGTTCTTGTAGGAATACTGCCATCGCCGTGCTCGCCGCCATGCGCGAGTTGATGGAGGAAGTAGGACGGGCTGGCAAAAAAGAATTGGGGAAAAGCGGGGTGCGCAGGGTCTCGCGCGCCATGATCGACGCCGCCAGCAAGGAGCCCGCCGATGAGTGAGAGATTGCCTCTTGATGACATGACGGCCGGGTATCTCGCCGGTCTTTCCGCAATAGGTCAAATTACGCCGCCGTTAGCTACGTGCCATCGATCTGTAGCGTACCAGCATGGGTGGCTGAATGGACGGGACGACCGTCTACACATCCCCCGTGAGCGCGCATCGGTATTGAGAGCACGAGCCGCCATGATCGACGCCGCCGCCATTCGTGCGCTCGCTAACAAGGAAAATATCAATGACTAATGCGTGGCACTCATTCGCAAAAGAACCCAAGGTTGGACGACGGATTGTTGCAATCTACAACGATGGCAGCGGCGCCGTGCTGTTCTACAGGACCGGGCGAGGCTACATTGATGAGGATGGCTGTGAAAAAGACGTTATGAGAAACGGCTTCTCGATGTGGGCGTACCTTCCGGCAAATGTAAAACTTTGGTGTGAAGTCAGAAAATACAGCTCGCTTCAACTTGACAGTTTGAGCAAATCATAGCACCGTCAATTCGTATTTGTTAGGGAGAATGAGAATGCCTGATATCTCTATGTGTGCTCATAGCTCGTGCCCGTCTCGCAAGATCTGCTTCCGTCATAAAGCCAGTGGCACGATTCCCAATTTTATTCAGACTTATATGGGCTTTGCCCCGAATGATTCGGGAAAGTGCGACTCGTTTGAACTTGCACCGGGAGCTAGAAAGCCCCGTGGATTTGCAACTATGTCACCCGCGCGTCGGCGAGAGATTGCAGCAAAGGGCGGTAGTTCTGTTGCACCTGAGAAGCGCTCATTTTCTTTGAACAAGGATCTTGCCAAGGAAGCTGGCCGTAAGGGCGGGACCAATGTTCCTGCTGAGAAACGTACGTTTTATCGTGATTCGGAACTGGCAACGAAAGCGGGAAAGCGTGGGGGTCGCGCGGCTAAGAAAGTTAACAATGAAAAATAAAGTTAAATATGTAAACGTGTACGATAGTAAATTTGTTGGCTTTACTTGGGGAAATAGGGAGGTTGCAAAGGCTGCAAGAGAGTCATGTGGTGATAAGGCTACTGTATTACTTGTTGTTAAATTGAAGTCAGGAGAAAAAAATGACAATCAAGGCTGAATACATTGACCACATGGGCGACGACCTGAGCGTCGTTCGCGCCGCTAAAGTATCCTTTGCTGACGATACGACGGTTCAAAAATTCATTGATGATATCGAAGCCAAGTCACTAGGATGCCGTTCGCATCCAGCGCTTATCCGATACCTCGCCAAGCACAATCACTGGACGCCCTTCGCCCACACGGCAATTACATTCCGTGTGTCCGCTCCCGTGCCAATCCGCACCCAGTGCTTCAAGCACAAAGTTGGGTTTGCCGAGAACGAGGAGAGCCGGCGATACATTAACGACACGCCAGAATTGTATGTGCCTGACGAGTTCCGCAATGCGCCCACGGGCGGGGCCAAGCAGGGATCAGCCGGAGTGCATCCAAAGACGGATGATTGGCGACGAGAATACATACTTTGCTGTCAATCTATGATCGAGATGTACGAAGAGATGATTGGAGATGGCATAGCCCCTGAACAGGCGCGGTTCGTTCTTCCACAGGGCTGCATTGTCAATTGGTACTGGACGGGTTCGCTTGCCGCCTACGCACGGTTCTATACGCAGCGAACGGATCCGCACGCACAGAAGGAAACCCGTGATCTGGCGGGAATTATTGGAGCAAAGATTGGTGAACTGTTTCCAGTGTCGTGGGTGGCGCTAACTAAGGAATCGTGATGCACTTTGTAGTGGCGTTTTGGATCTTCATGTTTTTAATCATGTGGGATAAATAGGAAGGTCAAGATGAATAATAAAAGTCTATGTAATTGTAGTTTTTGCGGCGCAGGCAATACAGAAACGGATGTAATGGTTGCCGGAAAAAATAATATCTTTATATGCGCTGAATGTATAAGCGTATGTTCTGGTATTGTAAAGGAAACAATATCTAAACATAAAGTGAGAACTGCTGAATACGACGTATTTGGACCTCTGATCTTGGAGAAATGAAATGAAATGGAAGCCAATAAAGGAAGCAAATATAGAAACACCTGTTCTACTTGGAGCAGAAATGTATGGTGATTCAGGTCCAATTGCAATTGCCATCATACGTTATAATTACGATCAAAAGAGATGGGGAGCCTGTGTTCATTATACAGAATCGACGAGTGTAAGATCTTGCAGATTTGTTGACATAATCGAAACAATATGGCCAACGCATTACACTGAAATTGTTATGCCGACGCGTGAAAATAATGGAGAGTTGAAATGAACGGCGAATTTGACCAATCAAAAAATAAATTTGAAGCAATGAGCCGCGAGCATCGCATTGCAATTCTCAGCGATGGCCAGATTCTCAAAATAACATATTGGGCGAACAATGGGGAAGAGTGTGATCCGATGGAAGCAACCGACTGTGTTTGTGGACCGTGCAAAGACGGTCTTTGGTATGCGTTAGATTTGACTAAAACACAGACAGTGGAGTCAAATTAAATGAGCATCATACCGGGACAAAAGATCAATACTAATTGGGTTTACCCGTTCTTCCACCGCAGCAAAATTTACGGAATGACTTACGGGCTCAGCGCCGCCGGGTACGACATTCGAATTGCGCAGGATATCTGGCTTTTTCCGGGCATCACACGTTTGGCATCGTCAGTCGAACGATTTCAAATGCCGGACGATGTGCTTGCGCGCGTTTGCGACAAGTCTAGCTGGGCGCGGCGGGGTGTCTTTGTCCAGAACACCGTAATCGAGCCGGGGTGGAGCGGCTACCTAACGCTCGAACTAACGCGGGGCCTTCCGTGGCCGATCAGGATCAAGGCCGGCTCGCCTATCGCTCAGATTATTTTTGAGCGGCTGGAAGAGCCCACGTACTACCCCTACGCAGGCAAGTACCAGAACCAGCGGATGGGCCCCCAGCCCGCCATCGATGAACGCTAAAAAGTGACAAATAGGCGGGGATGTGGTTCAGTCACATCCCCGAAACCGCAAGGCCAATGGAGAGAACGGTCCTGCACGCACACAGGAGTTTACATGCGTCGTATCATTATTCTGGCCGCGATTTTATTCGCGGCGCTACCCCTCGCGTCTGAAGCATCGGCCAGAGGGCGGCACCATAGGCATCATGTCCATCACCGGCACCACCATCGATACGTCGCTATTCCAATCCCCGCCCCTGCGCCGACCCCATCAATCTTTTTGTTTCACCAGTCGAAGGGCGCGGCGATGCTCGCAGAAGCCGAGCGATGGATCGGCTCCCGTAATCCCACAAGCTTTCGCGGCCCATGGTGCGGCGCCTTTCAGGCTATGGTGGCCCGCAAAGCCGGTGTAGAGCCTCCGGTGGGGTATCTACAGGCGAAGCGATGGATAGGCGCCGGCAGGCGTCTCAGCGGCCCCGCAATCGGCGCTATCGCGGTCATTACTCGCCATGGTGGCGGGCACGTTGGTATTGTCGAAAGCGTCGAACCGAATGGAAATCCCGTGGTCGTATCTGGAAATCACGGAAACCGTGTAGGCGTCGGCGTTTATCCTAAAAGTCGTGTTCTGGCCTACGTCGAGCCTTAAGGCTTGCATTCACTTAATCGCCGTGCATGATGGGTAAATCGCCTGCACGGCGATTTGATTGGCGATTTAATAGGACATCAATAGGACATTGAGATGGAAAACATGATCGACAACCTTCCCCCGCATTACGTCACGATCCTCCGCCTGTGGGAGGCCGGGCTAAGCGGCGGTAAAATTGGTGAAGAAATCGGCAAGACCCGCTCCGCCGTTCTCAGCATTGTCCGCAAAATGCGTGAAATGGGCGTAGTCACTCGCCGGTACGAAGTGGACATGGCCAAGTCTGTCATGCGCGACGCGGTGACTGGCGAG
>Ga0208251_1000097_pt1 | contig 29096 bp, 45 predicted proteins | sample CryBogCBE15Jun09_FD_184560 | JGI IMG/M metagenome (GOLD analysis project Ga0208251, IMG submission 184560) | Freshwater microbial communities from Crystal Bog, Wisconsin, USA - CBE15Jun09 (SPAdes) (version 2) | ecosystem: Environmental > Aquatic > Freshwater > Lake | place: Crystal Bog...
AGCTTTTGATAGTGGCATCCTTAAATCAGACGAAACTCGTCGGCATGACGAACTTCTAACCACAGTTCTTTTTGTGGTCAAGATGGGACCAGATTGCTACAAAGACCCAGAGCGTTTTCCAACTGGTGCGTACTGTCAAGAAGGTGATTTTGTATTAACTCGCCCAAATGCAGGTACCCGTTTAGTAATTCACGGTCGTGAGTTCCGCATTATTAATGACGATTCCGTAGAGGCTGTAGTTCAAGACCCACGCGGCATTACACGTAAATTTATTTAAGGAGTATATATGCCAGAAGAATTCAAATTTCCTGATGAAATGGAAGATCAGGGTAAACCCGTAGATACAGCTGTAGATACATTGGATGAAGAGGAGTTTAGCGTTGAGATTGTTGACGACACCCCTAAAGAAGACCGCAATAGAAAGCCACTAGACCCAGAAGCTAAGGAACAACTAGAGGCTTTAGATGAGTCTGAAGAATATTCTAAAAACGTAAAAGAAAAGTTTGCCCAGTATAAAAAGGCTTGGCACGAAGAAAGACGTGCTAAAGAAGCAGCCCTGCGCGAGCAGCAAGAAGCCTTAAAAGCAGCGCAAGCTATCCTTGATGAAAATAAGCGCCTTAAAAACGCAATTCATTATGGTGAAAAAGAGCTAAATGATAGTTATAAGTCAACTGCTAAAGCTGAATTAGAAAAAGCCAAACGAGAATATAAGGAAGCTTATGACTCTGGTGATGCTGATAAGCTATTAGAAGCTCAAGAGCAGTTAATGAAGGCTCAAATCAAGCTGGATAAGTCAAAGAAGTTTAAAAATACTGTACAAAAACTGGAAAATGATGTACAAATACAACAAAGACCAGCTGCTCAACAGCAGATGGACCCTAAAGTTGCTGAATGGGTATCACGTAATCAGTGGTTTGTAGATCCGGCTAAGAAGTCGATGCGCAAATATGCTGAAGGTGTCCACGAAGAACTACAAGAGAAATATGGTATGGGCTTTGTTGGTACCGATGAGTACTATAAGTCTATCGACAAAGAAGTAAAACGTCGATTCCCGGAGGAATTTGGCGAAGTGGTAAGAAACGATGAGGACGAGAAACCTCAGCGTACGAAATTAAGTACGGTCGTGGCTCCCGCGAAGCGCAGTACATCTTCCAAAAAGATTGTATTAACCAAAACGCAGGTGGCTCTGTCAAAGAAACTTGGCTTATCCCCTGAGCAGTACGCCCGTGAACTTAGCAAATTGGAGGCCTAAAAATGGCAACAAATAGATTAAAACGTGAGATGGAAAACCGTGAAATTACAGAGCGTCCTAAACAGTGGATGCCACCTGAACTTCTCCCTGAGCCTGATAAACAGGCTGGTTATGCCTATCGCTGGATTCGTGTATCCATGTTGAACAATGCTGATCCCCGCAATATTTCTGCGAAATTTCGTGAGGGTTGGGAACCTGTCCATGTAGACGAACAACCAAAATACAAACTGTTAGCTAGTCGCGAAGGTCAATATAAAGACAATATCGAGATTGGCGGGTTATTACTCTGCAAGATTCCAGAGGAGATGGTGAAAGCAAGACAAGATTATGAAAATAATCAAACACAATCTCAAGCAGAAGCTGTAGATAATAATTTAATGCGCCAAAGTGACTCTAGAATGCCAATCTTTATGGAGCGGAAGTCTACTGTTACGTTTGGAAGTGGTTCTCAATAATTTTTAGGAGATTTAAATGGCTTATCCTACAGTACAAGGTCCTTACGGACTAAAGCCAGTTAACCTCATTGGTGGTCGTGTATTTGCTGGTTCTACCCGCATGTTTCCGATCTACAATGGCTATGCTACTAGCTTGTTCAACGGCGACGTTGTTCAAATTGGTGTTGGCACAGCAGCAGGCACACTGGTTGCTTCAACTCTAGCCCCAACAACCGCTAACGGTGGTACTGCTGGTACTATCGGCGTTTTCGTTGGTTGCGAATATTCAACAACAGGTGGTCCTATCTACGGTAAAAACCGTTATCAGTTCTATCAGGCCGGCACAACCGCTACTGATGCAATTGGTTACGTTGTAGATGATCCACAAGCAGTATTCCAAGCAGTTGTATTAGGTCAAGGTTCTAACAGCTCTACCATTCAGTACATTAACCCAGCTTTCGTTGGTTCTAATGCTTACTACCTTGGTAATGCTAATAGCAACACTGGCTCAACAACTACTGGTGATTCATCTGCTGGTATCGCTATTGCTACTACCGCTATTGGTACTGGCGTAGCTAGCCCATTAACCACAACCGCTCCATTCCGTATTGTTCAACTCGTTACAGCATCTGCTGTCACTGTTACCGGCACTGGCACAACCAGCTCCACAACTTTGACTTTATCTGCTGCTGTTACCGGTTTACAAGCAGGTATGGTAGTAGCTGGTCCTGGCATTAACGCTGGTTCCAATACTTGGGTTACATCCGTAAACGGCACTACAGTTACTTTGAGCCAAGCAGTTACAACAGCTCAATCTACTGCAGCGCAGTTCTCATTCACTGGCTACCCAGAAGCATTAGTAACATGGAACTTCGGTTACCATAGCTACTTCAATGCCACTGGCGTTTAATTAGGAGCTAAATAATGGCTATTTCACGCGCACAACTACTGAAAGAGTTGCTCCCAGGCTTGAACGCTTTGTTCGGACTTGAGTATGCTCGCTACGGTGAAGAACACAAAGAGATCTATGAAACTGAGACCTCTGAGCGTTCTTTTGAAGAAGAAACAAAACTGTCCGGCTTTAGCGCTGCACCAGTCAAGAACGAAGGCCAAGCCATCGCTTACGACAACGCGCAAGAAGCATGGACTGCACGTTACAACCACGAAACTATTGCTCTTGGCTTTAGCTTGACAGAAGAGGCAATCGAGGACAACCTCTATGATTCTTTATCTGCTCGCTACACCAAAGGCTTAGCTCGTGCTATGGCTTACACCAAACAGGTTAAAGCTGCTGCAGTTTTGAACAACGGTTTTAACAGCCAAGTTACCTACGGTGACGGCCAGCCTTTGTTCTCTACCGCACATCCTTTGATTTCTGGTGGTGTTAACGCCAACACTCCATCTACTCCTGCTGACTTGAATGAAACCGCGTTGGAAAATGCTGTTATTCAAATCGCTGCTTGGACTGATGAGCGTGGTCTGTTGATCGCTGCTAAACCTAAGAAGTTAGTTGTTCCACCTGCACTCCAGTTCGTTGCAACTCGTTTGCTCGACACTGAACTCCGTGTTGGTACTAACAACAACGACATCAATGCAATTAAGAACAACGGTTCTGTTCCAGAAGGTTACACAATTAACCACTTCTTGACCGCAACCAATGCATGGTTCTTGACCACTGATGTTCCAAACGGTTTGAAGCACTTTGTTCGTATCCCATTGCAGAACAGCATGGACGGCGACTTTGATACTGGTAACGTACGTTACAAGTCTCGTGAGCGTTATTCCTTCGGTGTTTCTGATCCTTTGGGAATCTACGGTTCTTACTAATCTAGTAAGTCCCAACAAGAACCCCGCTCACAAGGCGGGGTTTTTTATTTATAACACTCTACGCAAAGGCTTTCTAGTTCCCTGCCAGGATTAACTGGCTCTAACATATCAATATCTGTTAGACAACTTTCACGATATTTAGTTTGTTTTACTTCTTTAAACCCACACCATGTTAGTAAAAAGTATAGCGTTTCATAATCCCAACCCATCTTATGCCCATGATTGTGTAGCATACCCATAAAGATTGAACCATCTGTAGGATAGTCAGGACCAAGATAAGCGTTGCGATATGCATCCAAAAATGCCCTATCATGCTGTAAATATTTCAAACACCACAAAGCCAAATCAGGAACCACAATGCGCATAACTGCCCCATCATTCATGGCGGCGTAACACTTACGTAAAAACTCAATTCCGTCGTAATAACTTAAATGTTCTAAAAAATGGCAGTTGTAAATAACGTCTACGTCTTTAAATGGAAAATCTTTGCTTAAGTCGCAATTCATATACAACTCAGAGTCCTCTTTACCATCTTCAAAACCTACGTTGACATACCCCGAAAAGATGTTGCCGCCACATCCAAGATTAAGCTTGGTCATATTTGCCATGTACCGTACTAATTGTGTGGTCGTTCATAGTTAATGCCAGTGGCGGAAAACAAACTACGCTTAGTGTTTTAGCAAACGCTGCAGCCATAGCGCAATCCATGCCGGGTGGTTGAAAACTCCAAGTTCTAATATCTGGTATTTCCGCGGTAACTACTTCTGTTAACGGGTCTAAAATCTCCAAAAATCTTTTAGCTCCTTCTGGGCTGATTGAATAACAACAGCTACCAAACAAATAGTGTAATTGCATAAACACAGGGTCTACTGGAGTATTAAGATAAGTTTGTTTATTCTTTCCCATATGTTGTGGACTAAACCGCATACTAACTGGACTTAGCGTTGGGAAAATACTGGCAAAAAGTTCAGCGTCAAAGTTCCAACCCCACGCAATAAAATCATAAGGATGTTTAGCTTCTTTTAAACCGTTCAAAGCCCTTTGCAAATCTTTATGCAGTTCAGCATCATCTTCACAAATTAAAAAATCTTCATTGCCAGAGGCACACTTTTTCCAAAGAGCAATATGGGATAGGGCATTCGCGCGGGCATACTTATTATATTGACCAAAAGGCTGTAAATCCGTACCATCTATAGCATCAAATATCTGAAAATCCATATGTTGGTTATTGTTTAAAAACGAATTAAGACGTTCTGGGGTGCGTGTTAAAGATATAACGTAGTTCATAAAACTCCTTTTAAAAATTCGTGTGTTGCATCCATACCTTCATGCCGTTGTGCGAATGCGTTCTTATATCTAAATACTTTTATTACCCCGTCATCAACGTACGGGCTTATAAATACAGCGTCTCTAAAATAGTCTGCGTGGTCTGACATCCAAACAAAAGTAGGGATTTTTAACATAGAACTCATAGTTTTAATAGAGCTATCAGCACCGACTACAGCCGCACATTGCCCTACATAAGATAGGCTTTTAGCTATATCTAAAAAAGTTATTGTTTTTAAGGTATCAGATTGCTTTAACCCAAGCGCTGTAACTTCTTCCGGAAGCCCAAAAACTATGACGTTATAGTCTTTTAAATCTTTAACAATGCTAGACGGAATAGTTTTAGTTGCTACGTTGTTTTTAATATATTGATCCGAAGAAAATTTACTACCACATAAATGCACGCCAACTACGGGTTTACCGTCAGTAAATAAAAGCTTTTGCTGTGGAAATGGGTTGAAATCAAAATACTTTGTTCTAGGAACCTGCTGCATAGGTTCTTTTAAACCCATGCTTTTTAATAATTCTAATTTTTGAATATCTGTTTTGTAGTGAAATGCATGCTCAGGCTTTATACCTAAAGATTTTAAAAGTTCTTTAGCTCCCTTGTAATGATTCATCATGCAATAACGAGCCTTCTTATTTAATACCATAAAAGGCAAATGCTGAAGGGTATCTCCAATCCCTCCCTCACTATAAAAAAGCGGACTATTTTGCTCTTGCATCTAAATCCCTTTTAATATTAGCAACTACATTGTCCCAGTTGTTAAATTTTTCTTGGCGGTAAATGGTAAAGCTAGGGTACCAAGGCGTATCTTTACGACCTTCTAACCAACGCCAGCAAGTGTCAAACCGATTTAACATCCATACTTCTTTGCCCATAGCGCCTGCTACGTGGGCTGTAGACGTATCTACCGAAATAACTAAATCTAAGTTTTCAATAATTGCTGCAGTATCTGAAAAGTCTTTAACTTCACCCATTAAATCAACCATAGGAAAAGGTAACTCTTTAGCCCCAAATTGCAAGTTAAAAAACTCTACATTAGGGTTATATATTTCAGCTAACTTTTCTGGCTTAATATTGCGTCTTTCGTTAACTGCCCATATCTCAGGCTGATCTGCACGGAAACCGCCAGACCAAACAATGCCGACCCGTAACTTATTGTTTTTCTTAGGCATTTTCATTGAAAATTCATGCACTTTTTCAGGATCTGCAGAAAAGTATCTGTGGTACGGAATATTATCAACCCTAGTCTTAAATACATATGGGAGCGACATCATAGGACATTGATAGTCATACTCAGGAATAAACTTAGGATCAGCGTTAATAACGTCTATTTCGGGCATAGATGAAACTAGTTGCACAATCTCTGGCTTGACCCCCGCAATAATTTTGGCGGCTCCTGCAGCCTTTAATTGCTTTGCATAACGGACAAATTGGATAGTATCCCCAAGCCCTTGTTCATGAACTATGTAGATAGTTTTACCAGTCAAATCTTCACCATTCCAAACCCTAGGTAAAGCTGCTGGGCGATACTTGTTTTTCCAGCGTTCTTCATGCCCTTGCCAGCCTTTTTCTAAATCACCCTTTAGTAAATAAACAAACCCAATATTAAACTTGGAATCAGTCTGTTCTGGATTGAGTTCTATGGACTTTTTAAAAGCTGCGATAGACTCATCTAAGCGCATTAACACATGTAGGGTAAACCCCATGTTGTTGTAAATGACATAGTTATTGGGTTCAATCTTGACCGCTTCCTGACAAGCTGCTAAAGCACCTTCAAAGTCTTGTATAGACTGACAGCAAAGCCCCATATTATTCCAAGCATGGAAGTATTTAGGGTTGATTTTTAAGGCTTTTTTGTACCAAATAATAGCTTCGTGGTACTGATTTGTTTCTTTATAGCAGTTTGCTTTGTTGTAATGAGCCTCTAAAAACCGTGGATTTAACTTAATTGCAGCATCATAATCATCCATAGCCAGCTCAAATTGCTTCATTTGCTGGTAAATATTGGCTCGATTATTAAGAATTGCAGGATCTTTTTTGACGCTTAACGCTTCATTAAAAAACCCAAGAGCGTCTATTTGTTTGCCATGTTCACCGAGAATAATACCTTTTAAGATTAAGGCGTCAAACTGCTTTGGTACTATGCTTAGTATTCTGTCGCACTCGGCTAAAGATGCCTGTGCTTGTCCTTGATTTTTTAGCGCTAAAGCTCGGTTGTATAGGACTTGAACCTGGTTCGTGAGGTTTTTGTTCATTTGCCCGATTGTATATTAAAACATTTTGCAAATGCAATTTTTAGTGTAGAATTACAACATCTGGGTGATTACCTGTACCGGACTGCCCCAGCAGACAATGCAATGATTGGTACAGGGACTTTTGCATAAGGAAACTTAACATGGCACGTTCTACCTTCAGTGGCCCAATTCTATCTGGCGCCAATCGTTTTGGCCCTCTTCGTGATGTTGGCTATACTGATTTAACTCAAACAGCTTTTTTGGATTTTGCTGTAACAACTCCTAATACTGCTAACTACGGCGGTGGTTCACAACAGTTTGTTGCATCTAACAACATTCCAAATAGCCAAGCTGTTATTTACAATCCACAGTCTGGTCAATACAGCAACACCGGTCCTACAGTTGCAACTTTGCCAACTGCTGATACCGCTGGCACTATTTATCGTGGCGCAGTATTTTGGCTCCCATACTCTTGCAATATTTCTGATGTAATCGTTGACGTTGGTACATTACCAACTGACGGTACACACACTGCAACTTCTATTCAGCCATATGTTTCTAACAAGTTTGCTACTTCTACTGGCGTATACGCTACTATGGCTGCAATTACATCTGCAACTCGTGGTACAGCAACTTTTGTTGGTACACAACTTCAGTATTCAGCAGCTACTTTGCAAGACGTTCAAAACTTGCAACCCGGTAACGAGCCAGCATGGTTTAGCCAAGTTGTTGTTACTTTGGCAATTACTGCTTCTAGTTTGACAGCGCCAACTTCTGGTCAGATTGAAGTAACTTTACGTTACGCACAAAATGATATGAACATTGGTAATGCGACAACCTACCCATACGGTAACTTTGACTAATTAATTCCCTAGGGGACTTCGGTCCCCTTCTTTAAATTTTAGGAGATTAATATGGCACAAAGCCCAAGTGGAATACCGAGCACTAATAACTCGGTAATGTCGATTACCCGTTCAGGTCAAACTGAGCCTTTTGATTTACAAGTAGCACGTGGTCAAATTGCTGGTCATCAAACTGTAAGTATTTTTGGTTATCAAGCAGCCGTAACTGCAACATCTATTCCTATTTGGGAAAATGCTACAACTTACACTTTCCCAACTACAGCTACAACATTAACTTGTTCTAGCACCTCTGTAACTGATGTAAGCCCAGCCGCTTTTATTATCAATGGTTTAGATGCAAACTTTAACCCAGTTTCTGAAGTTGTTGTATTAAATGGAACAACTGGTGTAACAACCCAAAATAAATATTTAAGAGTTAATAGTTTAAATATGGTTGGCGTAGCTTCTGGTCAAACTTCTAACGTTGGAACAATTACCGTTAAGCAAACTACCAATATTCTTGCCCAAATTAACGCTGGTATTGGTAAGTCTCAAAGCACAATTTATACAGTACCAGCTGGCAATACTTTCTATTTAGACTGGGTAGAAGTAAATACTTCAAATAGTTATACTGGCTCTACTATTGTTACTTACAACGTACAAGTTGGCAACAACCTTACTGGTGTAAGTTATAGTCTGTTGCAACAACCATTCGTTTCTATATACACAGCTAATAGGTCTTCAGATCCATTTATGTATCAAGAAAAATCTGATGTTCAATGGCAATTAAAAACAAATACTGGAAGTATTGCAGCTGGCGTTATTGTGATTGGTAAGTTAATTTCTAACGGTAGCTAATATGGCAACTAAGAAAAAAGGCCCATCACTTGCAGTTGGTAGAGGTGAGAAGCTTCCAGTATCAAAAGGTGCTGGTCTTACCGCCAAAGGTCGTGCAAAATATAATCGGGAAACGGGGTCTCATTTAAAGGCTCCGCAACCTGAAGGTGGTTCACGTAAGAAGTCATTTTGTGCAAGAATGTCTGGTATGCCCGGTCCGATGAAAGATGAAAACGGTAAACCTACTCGTAAGGCAGCTAGCTTAAAACGTTGGAAATGTTAATATGACTTTAGATGACCAAACTAAATCTGAGTTAATAACTCTGTTAAAAGAAGCAGTTCTTGAAGCAGTAGAGCATCACCCACTAACCGACGAAGAAATTCAATGGGTTAGAATGGCTATTAAAGCAGAGGCTGAGCGCGCTCAATTACGCAAAGCGATTATTGAAAAAACTTTAGCTGGTTTAGTATGGATGGCAGTAGTTGGTTTACTAGGCTTAGCTTGGTCTGGACTTAGAGGATATTTGGGGAAATAATGCCAAGTAAAAGCAAAAAGCAGCATAATTTGATGGAGGCTGTAGCGCATAGCCCATCGTTTGCTAAAAAAGTAGGGATTAAACAGTCTATTGGTAAAGAGTTTGCTAAAGCTGATAAAGGTAAGAAATTTGGTCTAGGTGGTGGTGTTGGTATTACTCGAGGCGGCAAGAACCAAATTAACCGTCAAGAGACAAGGTTTGGTAGTATTCTAGGGCAACAAAAGAATGCACCAGATGTTAATTTAAATAAATACGTCGGCAAAAAAACTGGCGGGAAAGTGAAGAAAAAATGATGGCAACTAAAAAATTCTCTCAAAAAGAGACAATGGGTAGTGAGTCTATGCAAAAAGTTAAAACCGGTGCTCCAAGCATTGATGGTATTGCTGAGCGTGGTAAGACTAAAACTAAGTATCCAAAGATGAGTGGTAACACCATCGGTAATGGTCCATTAGTTAACTGCAAATAATCATGACCCCAGAACAGCAAAAAAAGTATTACGCTGATAACGCAGCAAAAGGTAAAGCTGCTGAAGCTAAACAGGACTACGAAGTCTTTGGATCTCGTGGTGACGCTGCTCGTAAGGGCATGGAAGAAGGTCGTATGGACGCAATGGGCAATGCCTATAAGAAAGGTGGGAAAGTTATGGAACACAAGCACAATGTAGAACACGTTAAGCATCACTATGGCAAAGGCCATGATCACATGCATGAGCAAGAGAAAGTTTCTAAGATGTACGGTGAAGCTCCTCACAAAATGCATCACGACCATGTAAAAGCCATGTGTGGTGGCGGCATGACTAAGAAAGCTAAGTAATGAAAGCTAGTCGTGGGATGGGCGATATTAACCCATCTAAGATGCCTAAGGCTAAAACGATTGTCCGTAAAGACAATCCAAATGATGTAACTATGTATAAAAAAGGTGGTGAGGTTTGGGATAAGCCCCGTCCAAAAGGGCTTGGTAAACCTAAAAAAATGTCAGCTGCTAAAAAGTCTAGTGCAAAAGCTATGGCTAAAGCAGCCGGTAGACCTTATCCTAATTTAGTTGATAACATGAGAGCCGCTAGGAAAAAATAATGGCAGAAAAATGGATTCAAAAAGCTATTAAAAAACCCGGAGCGCTGCATAAAGAGCTAGGCGTACCAGCTGGCAAAAAGATTCCGTCAGCAAAACTAGCTGCAGCTGCAAAGAAACCCGGCAAGATGGGTAAGCGGGCTAGGCTGGCGGAAACCCTAAAAGGAATGAAAAAATGAAATTAGTTTCTTGGATACTGGGTTTGTTTAGCAAACCAAAAGAGGAAGTTATTTTTACTGATCCAGAATTAGCCGCATGGCCTTTTCCTGTACCTCCAAAAAAGAAACGTCCACAAGTAAAAAAGGCTACAACTCGTACGTCTAAAAAACCAGCTGCTAAGAAAACTGTTGCTAAAAAGGCAACTAAAGTTGCTAAAAAGGCTAAGTAATGGCTACTTCCGGCACAACGCTATTTAATTTAGACATGGGCGACCTCATTGAGGAAGCCTTTGAGCGTTGCGGCACACAATCTCGTTCTGGATATGATTTTAGAACCGCTGCCCGCAGCGTTAATATGCTTACCATTGAGTGGGCGAATCGGGGTATAAACCTTTGGACTATTGAACAAGGTCAGATTCCGATTAACATTAACGGCGGACAGATTAGCTACCCAATTCCCGTAGACACCATTGATTTATACGATCACGTCATCAGACAAGGCGTTGGCCAAAATCAGGTCGATATTAATATCACACGGATCTCCGGGGATACCTATTTAACAATCCCAACTAAAAACGCTTACGGGCGTCCTATTCAAGTTTGGGTTGACCGCCAGTCCGGAAATGTAGATTCGACACCAGTTACTAGCGTTGCAAGCGGCTATCCTATTAGCGCTACCGATACCACCATTTATGTAACCTCTACTCAGAATTTACGCACTCAGGGTTATATTAATATTGATGGTGAAACCATTCTTTACCAAAATATTGGCACTGCAAATACCAGCAACGCTAACCAATTATTAAACTGCTACCGCGCTCAAAACGGAACTACTGCAACGTCCCATTCAGCGGGCGCTCTCATATATAACAATTATTTGCCAAACATAAACATCTGGCCTACCGGTAATCCCGGTACACAATATAACTTTGTTTACTGGCGCATGCGTCGCGTACAGGATGCTGGCACGGGTGTTAATACTGAGGACATTCCATTCCGGTTTATTCCATGCATGGCAGCTGGCTTGGCGTATTACTTAGCTATGAAGTTACCGCAGATTGATATGAACCGTATTCCATTATTAAAAGCGGATTATGAACAGCAGTTCCAACTGGCTCAGGATGAGGATAGGGAAAAGGCACCTTTACGGTTTGTACCACGTAATATGTTCTACTATAGATAACCATGCCAAATAAGTTCTCAGCCGGTAAATATGCGATTGCCGAATGTGATCGTTGTGGTCAAAGATATAAGTTATCTCAGTTACATATTCAAACCCTAAAAACTAAACCATATAAAGTAAAGGTTTGTAGTACTTGTTGGGATCCAGATCAGCCACAGTTGCAGTTGGGTATGTATCCGGTTAATGATCCACAAGCAGTACGTGACCCAAGACCAGATGTAAGTTATTATTCGTCAGGAAGTACAGGGTTATATATAAACCCTAATGCTAGCAACAACACAAATAATGCTGGTTATCCTAGCGACGGTAGTAGGCAAACGCAGTGGGCATGGAATCCTGTGGGCGGGGCACGGGGTTTTGCAGATGCTTTTACCCCCAACGATTTAAATTTAGCTATTACAATAGGTACAGTAACTGTACTAACAACTTAGGAGTATTAACATGGCAATGCAAAGACAAAAGGGGATTAAGACTAATGAACCTTTTGAACCTAAAAACGTAGAAGATAACATGAAAAAAGGCGGTAAAGTTATGGAAAAAGCAAAAATGAAACACGATGATGAAGCTCAAGACAAAAAATTAATCAGCAAAATGATTAAAGCGTCTGAGAAAAAAGAAATGCCTGGCATGAAAAAGGGCGGTAAGGCTGTTAAAAAAATGGCTAAAGGCGGAGTTACTGGTCAAGCTATGAAGTCTATGGGTCGTAATATGGCTCGCGCTATGAATCAGAAATCAACCTCAAGAGGTCGTTAATATGGCAACCCAAATTAAACCTACAACCAAGAACAGTTCGCCTATGCGTACTGGCAAGGCTAAAAATAATGGCCCTGCTGAGATGTATGAAAAGAACGGTACTGGTGTAGCGGCTATGCGCAAATCAACCGGTCATGATGCAAAAGACCCAAATACATTTAGCGCAAATGAAGTTACTCCTAAAACAGTACCTATGCGTGTAAGTATTGGCAATATTGATCGCGGACCAAAAGAAGATGGTATTGAAGTTCGTGGTTCTGGCGCCGCAACTAAAGGTCGTATGGCTAGAGGCCCAATGGCATAATGAATTACGTTACGTTATATAACTCGATTCAAGCTTACGCTGAGAACACTGAACAGCTGTTCGTAGCAAATATTCCCGTTTTTGTGGAAGAGGCTGAACTTCGTATATATAACTCAGTAAACGTACCATCGCTACGTAAAAATGTAACCGGCACAATGACTGCTGGAAACCAATACGTAGCGCTTCCAATGGACTGGCTGGCAAATTATTCAGTAGCAGTTATAGACCCAACTACGGGGATGTATAACTATCTGATTAACAAAGACGTTAACTTTATGCGTCAAGCCTACCCTTATGCAACCAATAATGGTACAACCTATCAAGGAACTCCGGGCGGTACGCCTAAGTATTACGCCTTATTTGGCTCGCAGTATTCCGATGTAAATGAAATGACTTTAATGGTAGCCCCTGCACCAGACCAAGCTTACCCAATAGAAATGCACTATTACTACTACCCACCTACTATTGTGCAGGGTCAGATTAATGGTACTAATATCAGTAATGCAGGTACGCTATATACCAACGGTGTATACCAAAATGTTTCATTAACAGGAGGCTCAGGAGCAAATGCTACAGCTAATATCGTCATTAGTGGTGGAATTGTCACTAGTTGTAATATTACTTTTGGTGGTAATTTCTATGTTGTAGGGGATGTGCTTTCATGTTCATCCTTAGGTTCTACTGGTTCTGGTTTTCAATTAACTGTATCTAGCGTATCTAATGCCACAGGAACTAGCTGGCTAGGCGATAATTTTGACCCAGTTTTATTCTACGGCGCTATGCGGGAAGCTATGCTGTTTATGAAGCAAGAAGCTGATTTAGTAACTAATTATGAGCAAAAATACCAAGAAGCTTTGATGGAATTTAGACGCTTCTGTGACGGTCTTGATCGTGGCGACGCTTACAGAGACGGTCAAACCAAACTTAATATTAATCTTAAAGGTAATGTGGCATCATGATTACCCAAACTTCTTGCACAATTTTTCAGCAGAATTTGCTTAACGGTAATGAGAACTTTACTACCGGAACCTATAAGATTGCCCTTTACAATGCGTTGGCTAATCTAGGTCAGCAAACTACAGCCTATACTTCAGTTAATGAAGTAGTTGGTACAGGCTATACGGCTGGCGGTCAGGTTTTAACTATTTCTGTACCACCCACCCAAAACATTCAATATAACGTCACCTACGTATCATTTAACAATGCCGTATGGAACCCAGCATCCTTTACCGCTAGGGGGGCGTTAGTATACAATGCAACTACAGGCGCAGCGTGTTTTGTACTAAATTTTGGGTCAGACAAGACTTGTACATCTAGCTTTACCGTGCAATTTCCAACGGCGAGTTATTCGTCCGCAATTTTAACCATTGGTACTACCACAAGTAGTATTAACTATAGTAGTTCAGACTAGGAGTAATTATGCATAAAGAATTTACAGGATCTGGCGACCACGCAGAAATTACTCTGCAGACTAACGCTATCAAAGACGAGACATTTGGTATTGAAGGCCACTACCATGTAGAGTGCCGTGATGCAGATGGTAATGTAAAGTGGACTGAAGACTTCCCTAACCAAGTAGTTCAAGTTGGCAAGATTTTTATGCTTTCCCAAACTTTATTGTCTTCACCAGTTGCTTTAGTTGGTCCTTATCTTGGACTAGTAGTTGGTACAGGAAACACATTCTCGCCAACCGATACCATGACTTCACACTCTGGTTGGACTGAATTTACTGCCTATACCGTATCTTCTTCAGCTGTCCGTGGAACTGCAGTATTTACAACCCCTACTGGAAATAATAATACGACTTCTGGTTCTAACGTTGTAACAGCATCTGCTTCTGCAATTACTTACACAATTACTGGTTCAGGCGGTGTAGTTGGTGGATGCTTCTTGGTTACCGGCACTGGCGCTACATCTACTTTTGGTAATACTGGTGGTACTTTATACAGCGCTGGCGCATTTGGTACGGCTAAGACAACAACAGCTGGCGATACTGTAAGCGTTACATATTCTACAACTGCGACTAGCTAAGGAGTCCTAAATGGCTCTAGTGCTGTATGACCGAGTCCAACAGACTGGTTCTGCTAACACAACCGTAAGTTTTACATTAAGCGGAAGCGTTGCAGGGTATCAGTCTTTTGCCGTTGTAGGTAACGGAAACACCACCTATTATGGCGCTGTAGATGCTTCTGGTAACTGGGAAGTAGGTCTTGGCACTTACTCTACTTCTGGGCCAACATTAACACGCACAACGATTTTATCGTCTTCAAGCTCCAATACTGCGGTTAGCACGTTTAGTGGCTCTGTTAACATATTTGTTACATACCCTGCTGAAGATGCAGTTTATTTAAATGGCGGTAACGTAAGCTCATTAGGTACGATTACATCAGGAACTTGGAGTGCTACTACGATTGCCGTAGCTTCTGGCGGTACTGGCGTTACTACTTCTGCTAGCAATAGTGCTAACTCGGTTGTATTAAGAGATGCCAACGTAAATATAGCGGCAAATAATACGTTTAACGGAATTACAGTAACCACAGCAGCTAGTCTTACAACTACAATGACTGCGGCTTCTAGCTTTTATCAAAAGTTAACTGCGGGAACAGGCGGTCAAACTTTTAAGCTTCCGGATGCTACTACCGTACCTGCTGGCGCAACATACATTTTTGATAATGATTCTAGCGGGACTATGACCATTCAGGATAATGCTGGTGGTGCGGTAGATACTATTCAACCCGGAAGTATTGATTATATATTTTTAGAAGCGGGCAGTACAGTTGCCGGTTCTTGGAGTAACTATGCGTTAATTCCAGATACTTATGACTTTAATACAACCACTGCTTCTTTTGGTAACGCCGCAATTACTAATGCATCATGGAATGGCGTAGCAATTACTTCCGCTTATGGAGGTACAGGTTTAACTAGTTTTGGATCTTCTAACTACGCTTTATATTCCACATCACCTTCGATATTAACTGCTGGTACTTTGCCGGTTTTAGCTGGTGGTACAGGACAAACTTCCGCTGCTAACGCCTTTAATGCATTAAGTCCAATTACTACCACTGGAGATTTAATTGTTGGTAACGGCACTAATAGCGCAACTCGCTTTGGTATTGGTTCAAGTGGATATGTATTAAGTTCTAATGGGTCAACTGTAGCTTGGACTGCTCCGGGCGGTTCCTCTATTCTTACAACTACTGACTTTACCGCAACGTCTGGTCAAACAACATTTAGCGTAACCTATACCCCAGCTTTATTACAAGGTGTTTATCGTAATGGTATTAAGTTAGGTTTGTCTGACTATACGGCTACAAACGGTACATCTATTGTTTTAAATACCGGTGCTATTACGGGCGACTTGATTGAGGTTCAGTATTTCTCTGCTTTAGCTACAACCACAACTGTTACATCATTTAGCGGTGGATCAACAGGATTAACGCCATCTTCTGCAACTTCTGGTGCGGTTACTTTATCTGGTACTTTAGCAGTTGGTAATGGTGGTACTGGAATAACAACAACGCCGTCTAATGGACAGATTCCAATAGGAAATGGCACAAACTATACTGCAGCAACTTTAACTGCTGGTACTGCAATTAGCATTACAAACGCATCCGGATCGGTAACTATTGCAGGAGCTACTTCTGGTGTTACTGCTGGTTCATATACAACAGCTAATATTACGGTAGATGCGCAGGGTAGAGTTATTTCAGCTTCTAGTGGTTCGGGTGGCTCTACTGTTACTCCTACGACTACAAATGCTACTTACTACATAGTTGGCTCTTCTGCTACATCAGGAACTTTAACAGCTTATATTTCAAATACTAATTCTGTTTCTTATAATGCTTCTACCGGTGCTTTAACTGCTGTATCGCATGTATCGTCTTCTGACGAACGTTTAAAACAAGATATTGAAACTATTGCCGATGCTTTAACTAAAGTAGAAACTATGCGGGGCGTAACCTATTTAAGAAATGGTATACGTGAGATTGGTGTGGTGGCTCAAGAAGTAGAACGAGTTGTGCCGGAAGTAGTCCACACAGAAGATGGTGAATATGGTTATAAATCAGTATCTTACGGTAATATGGTCGGTCTATTAATTGAAGCAGTTAAAGAGCTATCTGCAGAAGTAAAAGAACTAAAGGCAAAATTAAATGACACAAGCGAATAACGTAGCTATTGAAAGCTCGCAAATAAACTCATCAGGAGTATTACAACCTGCTGGCGGCGGCACTGGAACTACTACATCTACTGGGTCTGGTTCTGTTGTATTGGCAACTAGCCCTACAGTTACTACACCAACTATAGACAAAATTAACACTTCTGTTGCCAATACTTCATTAGGTGCTGGTGATGCTTCTATGTTAAAGAACCGCATTATCAATGGTGAATGTGTAGTAAATCAATATGCTTTAGGAACAGTCACTCCTGCTATCGGTACTGCAACTTATATTATTGATAGATGGAATACTTATCAAACTCAGTCATCTAAATTTACCATTCAGCAATCTTCAACTGCCCCAGCAGGGTTTACAAACTCTTTATTGGTAACATCTTCTTCTGCTTATTCAGTAGCTTCAGGTGATACTTTTACTGTTCAGCAATATATTGAAGGCTTGAATTGTCGTGATTTGGCTTGGGGAACAGCAAACGCTAAAACAGTTACTTTGTCATTTTGGGTGCAATCTAGTTTAACTGGTACTTTTGGCGGTGCGTTGTCCAATAGTGCAGTAAGCCGTTCATATCCGTTTACCTATTCAATTCCAGTAGCTAATACATGGACTCAAATTAGCGTAATAATTGCTGGTGATACAGCAGGAACTTGGCTCACAACCAATGGTGTTGGTATTCGTGTGTATTTTGGTTTAGGAGTTGGAACAACTCAAAGCGGAACCGCTGGTGCATGGGCTGGAGCACAATACCAATCAGCCACAGGCGCAACATCCGTAGTAGGAACAAACGGAGCAACCTTCTACATTACTGGTGTTCAACTAGAAGTAGGAAGTAGTGCTACTGGATTTGAGTATCGTCAGTATCAGCAAGAGTTAGCTTTGTGTCAGAGGTATTATGAAACTGGTATTGCTGGTTGGCAAGGATACACAACAAGTGGTTCAGCTTTTGCAACATGGGTTCAATATGAAGTTTCAAAAAGAACATCTGCTACATTAACTGTAACAAATGCATATAATGGTGGTTCTTGGAGTTCTCCTTCTGGTTCTGATGGAACTGTAAATGGATTTTTAACTAAACAAACTGCTGGATCAACTGCAAACTCCGCATATTATTTTAATAACTTTACTGCTAGCTCGGAGTTATAAATGTATAAATTATTTAATAATTTAAATGGAAATAAAAGTGTAATTCGTTTATCAGACAATGCTTTTATTCCTTTTGACCCTGACAATACAGATTACCAAGCCTATCTAAAATGGGTGGCTGAAGGAAACACCCCACTTCCTGCGGATAGCTAATGTTCGGAATAACCGCCTTTGCCCAAGCTCCATTTGCCGCATTAGGTGGTAATGCCTATGTATTTTCTCTTACTGAGGATTCTGGTTTAGCTGATTCTAACAGCCAAACTTTTGCATTTTTACAGTCTATTACAGAGCCTTTTACGATAACGGACAATAATTCGCAAGCAGGGTTGTTTATTGAAACTATTTCAGAAGCATTTAGTTTAGCCGATTCCAATACTGCAACGGCAACCCTTTTAGAATCCATTACAGAAAATGTAAGCATTGCAGATTCTGAGGCTATAACTGCCGCATTTGCCGTATCCGATACCGAAAACTTTAGTTTAGCCGATACACCATCTTCTTATTTTGCCGCACTAGAAAGCATTACCCAAAGCGCTAATTTTGCCGACTCTAATACAAATCAGTTTGCGTTTGGGCAGTCTATTACTGAGCCATTTACTATGTCTGATTCTAGGGCCATTACTGCTCAATTTTCCCAATCAGTTTCCGAAGCATTTACCTTGGCTGACTTTGAAACTATAACTGCCCAGTTTGCTGCCTCTAGAACGGAAAACTTAACGCTGGCGGACTTAGAAACCATTGTTTCCGTGTTTTTCTTGTCTATCGTAGAAAACCTTAGCGTAGCCGATGCCAATACTGCAGCTTCTGGATTTATTTTAACTATTACTGAAAACTTGAATTTAGCCGATTCTAACGCTACCCAGTCGGCTTTCCTAGAGTCTATTACAGAAAACTTTAGTCTTTTAGACTCCCTATTTACCACAGGATGGTTTAAAATCAACGATAATCAGACAATTACGTGGAATGCCATTAACAACACTGGATCCGTAACTTGGTCTAATATTGGGGATGCGCAAACCCCCAACTGGGTAGTAATTAATAATACGCAGCAATAAGGATAAGTATGTCATCTTCATATACAACTAGCTTAAAAATCCAAGAAATTGGGAACGGCGAGCAGTCGGGAATTTGGGGTTCTACGACCAATACAAACTGGCAGTTAATTGAACAAGCCGTAGCTGGTGTACAGACCATTACTATGGCAAACGCCAACTATACCCTATCAAATCTTAATGGTTTGCTAGACGAAGCCCGCAATATGGTTTTGGTAGTTACAGGAACAAACAACACTACCTATCAAGTTATTGCCCCACTAGTTCCTAAAATGTATGTGGTTACTAACAATACAACTGGTGGCAATTCCATTACTATCGGTGCTTCTACTGGGTCGGTTATTACTATCCCTAACGGTGTAACTGCCCAAGTATATTGTGATGGATCTACTGGTTTTTACTCAGCGCAAACCGGATCTGCTGGTAATTTTTTAATTAATGGTAACTTAAGTGTTACTGGTAATCTAGTAGATGTAGGCTCTTTAACGGGGTCTACTATTACGGCATCCAACCAATTTTCAGGACCCGGAACAGGGTTAACTGGAACCGCATCAAGTTTAACTACAGGTTCTGCAAATACCCTAACAACAACTAATTTTTCAATTTCTGAATCTGGTGGAAAGTTGTATATTTATTATCAAGGCACACCAGTTGCATCAATAAGCTCTACCGGCGCTATAGTTTCTGCTAGTACTATAACTCCAAACGGAACACCATAAGGACAAATAATGGCTCAATTTACAATAAGCGGTGACACAAGTGGTACTTTAGCTTTAGCTGCCCAAGCATCTGCTGGTAGCACAGTTATTACTTTTCCTAACGTAACCGGTAACGCTTTGGCTTCCACTGCGGTATCAAGTTCATCTACCAATACTGTGACTAATAAAATTGCCGTAAACATTAATGGCACAACGTACTACTTGCTAGCTTCTACATCAGGAACCTAATATGGCAACTACATTAACAGCCGGCACAACTACGGCAACTTCGCTTGTTATTAATTCGGATACTTCTGGCACTTTAGCTTTTGTAGGCGGAACTGGAACCGCCATGACCATTACTAGTGGTGTTGTTACTTTATCTACACCTTTAGCGGTGACTTCTGGCGGTACGGGAAATTCAGCAGGCACAGCGCCTTATGCAAATGCTATAGCGAATACTGGTGGATGGAACGTAACGCCTAGCGGTACAAAACTTTATTTTAATTACAATGGCACAAACGTAGCTAGCTTGGATTCGTCCGGTAATCTTAGAGTGCTAACATCGGTTATATCCGGTACTACCCCATAATAGGAGCAATAAATGTCAATTACAACTTCAGGCACAATCATAACTTTTAGTGATGGGTCAACTTTAGCTTCAAACCCAGTTCCATCAGGTTCTGTATTTGTGCTTTATCAAGCATCTGCTCCTACTGGCTGGACACAGGTTACTTCGCTTAATGATTATGCTTTAAGAATAGTATCTGGAACTGGCGGCACAACTGGCGGCTCAACTGCATTTAGTTCAGTATTTACCAATCAGACTCCTAGCATTTCTGTCAATGTGTCTGGGCTTTCTGCTGGAGCAACAACATTGTCTACTGGACAGATACCAAGCCATAACCATGCAACTATTTATAGCACATATAATTGTGGTTGTAACCCTACTAATCCATACGCACCTTATGATAAAGCTCTTAGTAATTACTCATTCAATAGCAACAACACTGGTGGTGGTGGGTCGCACTCTCACTCAATTTCTGGATCAGCATCAGGATCATCTTCAGCTATTACGCTTAACGTACAATACGCAAATCACATTCTTTGCAGTAAAAACTAACTAGAGGATAAAGTGAAACTCGAATCTAAATCAAATTGCCCGTTAAATAATTTTGAACCTTGCAAACTATGGGAATGCTCATGGTTTATTGAAATAAAAGGAAAACATCCGCAAACTGGAACAGATGTAAATGAATGGGGTTGTGCGGTAGCTTGGTTACCAGTAATGATGATCGATAATGCAAGACAACAACATTCTACCGCAGCGGCAGTTGAAAGTTTTAGAAATGAAATGGTTAAAGCAAACGAAGCATCACAAAAATTATTAATAGAAACAACCAAAGCCGCACAAATTATTGAAAATGAACTTAAACAAATTGAGGTAAAACCATGAGTAATGTAACAATTATTGTTGAAGATGGCGCTGTATATTTAGATGGATTTGCGCTTGCTGGATTAAATTTATCCATTTGCGGTATACCTGCAAATGTCCATGCTTTACAGTGGAAAACTAATCTTGGTTGGATTGAGTTTAAAGATAATACAGATTTTACTAAACCAGCAAACGAAGTGATTAATGCTTTACCAGATTGGGCAAATAATTGTGTAAATGCTTTTAATGCACAAGTAGCAGCAAATCAAGCAGCTGCTGCTGAAGCTGCAGCAAAAGCGTCTATTACCCAGCCTAAGTCTACTGGTACACAAACATTATGAACCAAGTAATTCCAAAAAGTAGTGTAATTGCTGTACCACCAGCGCATAGTCTTACTTATGATGGGTCTACTTTAAACATATTTCATGCAAACAAAGGCGAAGGTTTACCGGCTCATAACCATCTTTATGCTCACGCTACTATGTGTATGGCAGGTTCTTGCATGGTTCGCAAAGATGGTAAAGAGCTTGTAATGACTAAAGATACACAACCTATTAATTTAGTTGCTATTGAGTGGCATGAAATTGAAGCGCTAGAAGATGGGACAGTATTTGCCAATATGTTTGCTGAAGGTAAGTATTAAGTGAATGAAATATTTAAACAACTTCTTACTGGCAAAGATAACCAAACGCATGATCTAGGTCGTTGGACTTGGTTTATTGGGTTTATTGCCGTTATTGCTATTGCTATTTATGAAGTAATGGAAGCTAAGTCTATTAGCCTTACCGAACTTGCTTCGGCATTAGGTATTGTTTCCGGTGCTGGTGGAGCTAGTGTAATGATGAAACAAAACTCTGAACCGGAGGCGTAATGTTTCCATTACCGATAATAACTTATGTCAAAGCTGGTCTACTTATTTTACTTGTATGTGGTGTGTTTTTCGCTGGCTGGCATACTAGGGATCGTGATTTTACTATTTACAAAGATCAGGTCCTTATTGCAGCAGAGAAACAACAAGCAGAAAATGAGTCGATCAAGAAACAACAAGAATTAGTTAATAAAGGAATCCAAGATGAATATGATGCGAAGCTTGCTCTTTTGCGCCAGTATTATGCTAACGGGGTGCGGAACAACAATGGTTCCGGTGCAGTGTCCGGCATTTCCTCAACCACCAAGCTCTCTGATGCAATCGCCGCCTACAATCAACTTGCTTCAGATTGCGCAGCCACAACCCTCCAAGTAGTTACGCTCCAGCAGTGGGTTAATGAGCAGTTGAATGTCAAATGAGTAAAGAGCAGTTAGCCGCTTGGGTGACTTTGGTTGCCACTTTTACTTTATGTGTAACGGTAGTAGCTATGGTAAGCGTATTTATGATGGGTTTTTTTGACCCTCAAGTAGACAACAACAAGTTATTTGAAATAGTCGGACCAGCTTTCCAAACTATTGTAGGTGGCTTTATTGGATTAATTACAGGTATTAAAATAGGTTCAGACGAATGAAACCAGAACAACTAACACAGCTTGGTATTGACGCAGCAACATGGTATACCCCACTAATAGATATGTTTGCTCGGTATAATATTAATACTACGCAGCGCCAAGCATTTTTTATAGGACAGTGCCAACATGAGTCAAACAATTTCAGAACTTTGGAAGAGAACCTTCATTACTCTGCCGATGGACTTATGCGTACATGGCCCTCAAGATTTCCTAGTCCAGATGTGGCTCAACAATTTGCAAATAATCCAGAAAAAATTGCAAACAAAGTATATGCAGGACGCATGGGAAATACAGAAGAAGGTGATGGCTGGAAATATCATGGACGTGGTGTTATTCAATTAACTGGGCGAGAAAACTATGAGCGTTGTGGAACGGCAATTAGCGCTGACCTTATTAATCAACCACAGCTTTTGGTTGAGCCTCATTATGCTGTTTTGTCTGCCGGTTGGTTCTGGAATAAACTTGGCCTCAACGATTTGGCGGACGCTCAAGAATACGGTCAGATGACTAGACGCATTAATGGTGGTACATTAGGGTTGGATGACAGAATTGCTAAAATAACTAAAGCAAAACAAGTACTAGGGTAAACCCTTATGCCATTACAAAAACTACAATTTAGACCCGGTTTAAACCGTGAAGGTACTATCTACTCTAATGAGGGCGGCTGGTATGACGGGGATAAAATTCGGTTTCGTTCTGGACTACCAGAAAAAATAGGTGGTTGGGTTCAAGTATCTGCAAATCAATTTCAAGGTGTTTGCCGGTCTATTTGGAACTGGCTTGATGGTGATTCTGGTGTAGGTAATCAATATATTGGTGTAGGCACAAGCTCTAAATACTACATTTATTCTGGCGGTGTATATAACGACATTACACCTATCTATAAAACTGAAACCCTTTCAGGACCTTTTACAACTGCATCGGGTTCATCTATTGTTACAGTAACTGATAATGCATATAGCCCAGCAGCGGGAGACTATGTAAACTTTTCTGGCGGCACTGCAATCGGAGGGGTATTAGTTTCTGGCGATTATATGGTTGCTTCGGTATTATCAGGTACCCAATACACAATTATTGTTGGTCAAACCGCTTCTGCAACGGTTACAGGCGGTGGTACTGTTACGGCCCAATATGAATATCCGTCAGGTAATACTGTTTACTCTGTAGGTACTGGATGGGGCGCAGGGCCTTGGGGCGGAATTACTCCAGCGATTGCTACTTTATTACCCAATAACCCATTTCAAATTAATGCAGGTAGCAACATAGTTACGGTAACTCAACCTAATCACGGATTTACTGCAGCGGGGCAATATGTAGCTTTTACTAATGCTTTAACCTTATCCACTACACCAACTACTTATTCTTTTACATCTGGTACTTACGGGTTTAGATCTGGTACTTATGATCTTTCTGGCGCTACCTATGATACCTTGGGTTCTAACTATTTAAACGGAACATTCACGATTGCTAGCATAACAAATGCAAGTGCTTATACGATTGTGATTCAAAAAACTGTGCTTGCCAATATGGTGGGTGGCGGTGCCGGTGTTATTGAGTATGGACAATCTGGTTCACAAGGGTGGGGTCAAGCATATTCATCGGGTATTGGTTCTCAGTTACGCCTTTGGTCTAATGATAATTTTGGAGCCGACTTAGTTATTGCACCTCGTGGCGGACCAGTATTTTATTGGCAAGATGTTAATGGGGTATCTACCCGCTCTATATATTTAAGTAGTTTAGCTAATACTACAACTGCGGTAAGCGATGCTTCTACTTTTACGGCTAGCGCCACGTCTATTACTGTAACGTCTGCCAACGCTCCGTATATTTATCCTTACATGTATATTACGGGTAACAATATTTCTGCCGGCACTCAAGTTGCTTCTACGTATATAACGGGCGCTACAACGGTACCTATTACGTCCCCCACTACTGGAACTAGCTCGTCCATATATAACTTCTCTTATGCAGGCGCATTTGTCCCTACGCAGACATACCAAGTTATTTCATCAGAGGTACAAGAGTTTTTAATTTGTTTTGGCGCTAACCAATATAGTCCTAATAACGCTAATACGGCATTTAACCCGTTAACTGTGCGTTGGTCTGACCAAGCTAATCAATACCAATGGATTCCAATTATTACCAATCAGTCAGGTGAATACACTTTAACTAACGGCTCATACATTATGGGCGCACGGGCAACCCGCCAAGAGATTTTAGTTTGGACTGATTCAGCTATTTATTCTATGCAGTATATTGGCGCTCCTTATGTTTGGGGCTTTCAGATTTTGATGGACAACATATCTATCATGTCACCTAACTGCATGATTACAGTAAACAATATTACTTACTGGATGGGACGAGACCGTTTCTATATGTATGACGGTACAGTTAAAACCTTACCATGCGCGTTAAAACAATACATATTTGAAGACTTAAACCAAAATCAATCCTACCAAGTATTTGCTGGCGCTAATGAAGGTTTTAATGAAGTATGGTGGTTCTATTGCAGCAACTCAAGCCAAGACACTAAAGTAGATAAGTATGTGGTTTATAACTATTTAGATCAATGCTGGTACTACGGTAGCATGGCAAGAACTGCTTGGTATCAAACTGGAACTCAGCCTTACCCTATTGCAGCGGATTACAACGGCAGATTGCTATACCATGAGAATGGTAATGATGATAATTCAGTACAGGGCGTAACCACACCTATAAATGCTTATATTCAGTCTTCAGACTTTGACATTGGCGATGGTAATAACTTTGGCTTTGTATGGCGGATGTTACCTGACGTAAACTTTAATAGCTCAACAACTAATCAGCCGTCGGTCACTATCCAGCTTCAACCTCGATTAAATTCGGGTACGGCTTACAATACAACTGCGGATAATCCCACAGCGCAAAGCACCCAGAATTTCTCTACTAATGTGCCAGCTTATACGGTTAACCAGTTTACTGGACAGGTCTATACCCGTGTTCGGGGTCGCCAAATGGCATTTAGATTGCAGTCTACTGGTACTGGGGTAGCTTGGCAGCTGGGCGCTCCACGTATTGATATTCGTATGGATGGTCGTAGATAATGGCTATTAAATTCTACAATGGTACTGCGTTAAATCCAGCACCGCCAAACTTGCCCGTTTCAGCGCCAGAAAACTATACCCCGCAGTTTGAGAACCAAATCCTTAATGTGCTACGGCTGTACTTTAACCAGCTAAATAACTTTTCCCAAGCTACAGCAATACCTGATAATGGTACAACGGTTAATAGACCAACGGCAAACCAACAAATTGGGCAGTTTTACTTCGATACTACCCTTGGCTATCCTATTTGGTGGAATGGTAAAAAATGGGTAAACTATAACGGAACTGCAGTATGAGTGTACTAACTCACCCATCTTTTAGTAAAATTGAAGCCATGATGCCAGAACTTCGTGCTATGCCACAGGCGCAGTGCGTTGAGAAACATTATTTTGGGCCGGGTTTATATGTAAAAGAAGTAACTATGCCAGCGGGTTCTGTAATTGTAGGTAAACCCCATAAGGTAGAACATTTATGCGTCATGCTTCAAGGCAAAATGAAACTGCTTAAGGATGATGGAGAAGTAATTGAAGTATCTGCCCCAGCTACGTTTGTAGGAAAGCCGGGTAGAAAAGTAGCGTACATAATTGAAACAGTGGTATTTCAAAACATTTTTGCAACCGATGAGACTGATGTGGAAAAACTAGAACTGATGTTTATCGAGACTCCAGCATTGGAAGGAAACTAATATGGCATTTGTTGATGCAGCGTTGGCTGTTGGTTCATTTATAGGGGCTGATGCTCTTGGCGCTACAGCTGCTACTATTATTGGTGGTGGCATTATCGGCGCTGGTGGCGGAGCGCTCTACGGTGCATTAACAGGTGATGGTAGTATTGGTAAAGACGCTTTATATGGCGCTGGCATTGGTGGCGGTGGTGCCGCTGTTGGTTCAGCATTGGGCGCTGGCGCAGCTGCTGATGGTGTTGTTCCTGGGGCTGTTGGGGCTGGTCCTGCTCCCACCGCTTTTGGTCTTTCCGCCCCTGCTGGTGTCTCTACTGCAAGTTTATATCCAAGCACCGCAGGTTTAACTGGCGGTAGTACTTTTGGTAGTTTAGTTGCTCCTGGCGCTGGCGCTAGTACTTTTGGTAGTTTAGCCGCTCCTACCGTATCTTCTTTAGAAGGCGCTGCTGGTTTAGGTGGTTCTAGTTTAGCTGCTTCAGCTGCCCCCGCTAGTGCCCTTGCTAGTGGTTTTGATGCCGCTACAAGTTGGATGGGTGAACACCCAATTATGACTGGTCTTGGTGTTTTGGCAGGAGCTAATATGTTAGGTTTAAATAGACCAACACAAACCCAATTACCTGCTGGTTCTAGCAATACTATGAATACGGGTTACTACAAATTAAACCCAGCTACGTTTCAACCTAATCGTCCGCCAGTAACACAAAACCCTGTAATGCCAAGTTATAGAAATTATGTAACTGATCCTTATCAAGGACCAGGCATGGCGTCGGGCGGTATAGCTGGATATAGCGATAGTAATTACAAAGACATCATGGATGAAACAAATACCATGAATCAATACGAACAAATGTTAACTGGTAGACGTGCCGCATCGCAAGAAGCAGCTCCAGCATGGGTAGATAACCCTGGCATAGTACAAGATACTGACCCAAATACTAGAGATTTATCGGCCTATGAAGCAGCTAGATATAGAGCAGCTAAAACTTATGCTAATGCAGGGGCACCAACAAGTGCTGGAATAGGTATTGCTCCTCCTGTTTCTAATTACGGTCAAGTAAGTACAGACCCAGCTATGGTTCGTGCAGCTATGGCGCAACAGCAACAACAAGTACAAGGCGCTGCGCAAGGTGGCATTATGGGTTATAGCTTAGGAGGGTATGCAAGTGGTGGAAATCCCCGTTTACTTAAAGGCCCTGGCGATGGTATGTCTGATAACATCCCTGCTACTATTGGTGATAGACAGCCTGCCCGCTTGGCTGATGGCGAGTTTGTTGTACCTGCGGATGTCGTCTCTCATCTTGGGAATGGTTCTACTGACGCTGGCGCTAAAAAATTACATAGCATGATGGATAAAGTAAGAGAAAAACGAACTGGGAAAAAGAAACAAGCTCCAGCGGTAAACCCTGATAAGTTTATTCCAGAATGAATTTAAGTATTAAAACAGTAGGGGCTGAAAGAATTGCCCAACTGTTTCCGGCAGTTGAAGGTTTTATTGGTCAAGGGTTATCAAATACAGATGACTGTACAGTTGATCAAGTAAAACTTTTTTTAATGAATGGTACTTGGCAGTTGTTGGTAGTAATAGATAAAAAAAATCTAATTGTAGGTTGTTATGTTTTATCAATAGTGAATTCTCCTAACGATAGAACAGCTACAATAGTAGCAGCGGCGGGTAAAGGATTAGCGGGTCAAGAAATATTTGACCAAGTTTGTGAGTATGTAAAGGCATTAGGCGCTACTAGGGTTCAAGCATTAGCTAAAGAATCAGCGGCTAGATTATATGGACGTGTTGGCTTAAAAGAAAAAGCAATTTTGGTGGAGAAAAGATTATGGGCGGAGTAGTTAATGCAATTTTTGGTGGTGGCGGCGGTGGTGGTAGCTCAACTCCAGCTCCTGCTCAGTCTACTACGAGTAATGTCTATCAAACTAATATTCCTGAATATGCGCAACCCTATGTTCAGAATATGCTCAATGCCACGCAGGCACAATTGTTTCAGACTGACTCTAGCGGAAACATAACAGGATTTAATCAGTATCAACCCTATAGCGGGATGAACCAACAAGAACTACAGAATGCTTCTCAAGCAGTAGCAGGGTTTACACCACTTCAACAACAAGCTTTTAGTGGCGTTGCTAACTTACAAACTCCAGGTCAGTACGGTCAGGCTACACAAGGTACCAATATGGGTATCATGGGTTCTTATGGTTTAGCTGGTCAAGAAGCGCAAGCTGGTAATCGTTTGGCTCAACAATCTACAAATCCGTATGCTATTGGCGCATACATGAATCCCTTTATTCAAAATGCTTTAGCTCCAGCAGAACAACAACTAAACCAACAGTATGGTATTGCTGGTGCCCAACAAGCAGGACAAGCAACTAGCGCTGGGGCTTTTGGTGGTACGCGCAGTGCGTTGCAACAAGGTTTAAACCAACAGAACCAAATGCTGGCACAAAACCAGTTGGTAGGTAATGCTTATAACCAAGCATTTACAAACGCACAAAACCAAATGAACCAAGTTGCTCAAACTGGTTTGGCTGGGCAACAAGCGGCTATGCAAGGTATTGGTCAAGG
>Ga0208251_1000098_pt1 | contig 28929 bp, 44 predicted proteins | sample CryBogCBE15Jun09_FD_184560 | JGI IMG/M metagenome (GOLD analysis project Ga0208251, IMG submission 184560) | Freshwater microbial communities from Crystal Bog, Wisconsin, USA - CBE15Jun09 (SPAdes) (version 2) | ecosystem: Environmental > Aquatic > Freshwater > Lake | place: Crystal Bog...
GAACGAACTCGACAATGAAATTGTACCATCACGCTTGCTTCGACTTTGTCAAATCGTTTCAACGCTTGGCTTGAAAGTCTATGAGGTCATAGGAGGACATCATCTTCTTGACCTTGTGACGGCGAGCGAATTGATGGACTGCCTTCACCGTCATTCTGAAATAGATTGCTATCGCCTCGGCATCTAGCCACACCTCTTGGCGAGAAGACATGGCAACCGCCATCAGGCGAATGGTGTTCCATTGATTGCCACACTTTCGGCAGTCGAAGAGGTCTAGTGGATCATCATGGTTGATTGTCAGGAAGTTGCCACAGATGGAATCTGGCATCTCGGTCGGACAGGCAATCTTGTGCTTCTTCTCGACAAAGGAGCGAGATGCTGCAATTCCTGTCGAATGAAGCTCTCGAACCTCTCGGGCGAACTCGCCAATCCAATCCTGCTTTCCTGACCATGACAGATGGGTCTGGTGAAACTTGATGGTTGCCTGAATCTTCTTCTCAAGGGCAGATGGTGGAATGAAGGCTGGTGGAACCAATTTGCGATCTGCTCGGATGAGTTTTTCCCACTCATGCAGAATCCCGAGGATGTCATCTCCTGCGATGAAGGAGAGGGCATTGACATTGACTCCGATGGTGCGCTCGCTACTTCTAGCCCCCGACCCACTTCGACCGGGTAGGAGTTCAGAGTGAGCGCCTTTCCAGAATTCCATCAAGTCATCGAGCTGAGAGTGAATCTTGGTGTGACATCGCTGGCAGATGCCGTCGTGCTGGATGGCTCGGTTACAGAGTCGGCATTGGTTATCCATCAGAATGGGAATCCTTCGCTTGAGTAGGTGACGGGTTCAGGTTTGCGAAATAGTTCATGCGGGATGGTGAAGTCGAGCTGGTCGCATTCATGAGCAGCGAGAACGATTTCTGATCCATCCGACTTCTCAATCTCGGCCAGCCCCCGCATCTTGACCAGTTGCTCCCTGGTCGTCTGGAAGATGCGAACCCCTCTGCCCCTTGCTAGGAACTCGGCCTCAAAGTTGAGTGGAGTTGGCGCAAGTTTGACGGCGAAGCCGATGACATGGCACGACCAGATCGCCGACTTGCACTTGGCACAGAAGTCAGGAATTGGGGATGTTGAGATGAAACTTTTATTCATTCAACACCCACCCCACCCCTTCCCTTTCCCCCTATAGAGGGGGGAAAGAGGGAAAGGGTCATGGGAAATTTTGCCATTTGACCCTTTCCCGCTTTTGGGAAAGGGTGGGAAAGGGTCAAATTGAGCGTGAATTTTGGGAAAGGGTGGGAAAGGGTCGTTGGCAGAATGACCAAATCCTCGGGAAAGGGTCGGGAAAGGGTCGTTTTTGGACACTTATGCATTGTCAGCTTCTTGCCAATCAAAGGAGCGAATGCCCCCGACCTTGTCTTCTGCCTCCCGATATGAGCGAAGCAATTTGAGATTGAGTGAATTGCGAGCGCCATGCTCTATGACCACGAACTTCTCATCAATGAGATTCTGGATCGCAACCATTACCCACTCTGCCTTGCCCTTGACATCCTTGATAACTGCCGATTTCGACAATGGCGTGGATGCCCCTTCAAGGAGTCTGCTGACCGATTCCATGAGATGAGTAGGTCTGGTCTTATCGGTGTTCATCATCGGAGCTTCAATCTTCATTGTCACCGATCCATCAGCTGTGGATGTCAGCAAGACCATTCCAGCAATCTTGGCTTCCTTGGAATTGGCTCTGACATGACCCGGGCGGTCTTTCGTCACCTTCAGATTCAATTCTCCCGACATTCCTCGACCGAATGGCATGACCACTTCCACCGAGATTGCCACGCCATTGATGTCAGCTCTTTTGGCTTGAGCGCCGATGGCGTAGTTGCCCCGACCCTCTTTGCTCTTGGTGACATGGTCAATGGTGCAGACCGCTGCCCCAGAGTTTGCCAATGGTCGAAGGAGTTGCTGGCTGAAGTAGGTGGCATCCTTGTTGGAGGTCAAATCTAGCCCTAGAAGGGTCATGGCAGCGTTCACGCCATCAACGATGACCAGTTCAGGCTTGAATGCGACAAGTCCATCCACAAGGTCTCCTCGCGCCTCTGGTGACAAGTCTTGGTCAGGGTTGGCATATTGGAATGAGGCGAATTGAATGTCTGTGACTCCGAGAGAACGAAGTCTGGAAAGAATGCCTCGCCCCGAATCCTCAAAGTCCAAATATATGACCTTCTGCTCTACTTCCAACGCTTGCTTGACGGCGAGCAGCGCCACCCAAGTCTTGCCCGATTCTGATTCGCCCAGGAGTGCATTGATTTTGCCCCGATAGAACAATCGATGTCCATCGCTTCGAGATAGGAATTCGGGCGCTGGCTCCTCTTGCGTGTTGTCGAGGTCAAGTGGCTTTGGGAACCAACTGGTGCGCTCTCTTGGAATCTCGATGTGATCTGAATCAAGGTCGGGAACTAGCGCCAAATTTGGAGTTGAATTTGGAGCAAGCAATTCGCCCAGAGTCGGCATCGGCGATGCTTTGCCATAGCCCAAGCCTTTCAATGCGCGAGCAGCCTCAGAGAAGTCATCGCCATGATTGAGATGGGCGAATGCTGCGAATTTGGAATACGCCTTCTCCTGCTCGAATGTCGTCGAGGTGGTGAAGACATAGAGATTGCCCGTTGAAACTTTTGTGGTCGCTGAGATTCCGAACTTCTTGCCTGGTCGTGTCCAGTAGGTCGTGTCACCCGATGTGAATGCAACCTTCCAGCCAACTGGCTCGAGGATTTCCTTCCAAGTCGCTCTTGCGTTGAAGTCATCACCCGGGCGCGATCCATCGTGAGTTGCTGGCTCTGATAACGAGCTGACGACTGCTTCCTTCTTGGGCATGGAATCAAAGGCTGAGAAGACCGAAAGGATTGCCTCATTCTCTTCACCCGAAAGCATCGGAATTGTCGCTGGCGATCCTTTGAGCAATTGCCAACTCTTGCCCGACGGATGCACCGAACCATGAGAAGGAGATGTGACAACGAAGCCACCTTCACCTCTTGTCTCTGCCAAGACTTCAACTGTGTCATTCGCACCAGGTCTCCGAGCAAGTTTGGTGTTGCCCGGAACTGGCTCATCTGCCAATCGCCATAGCCAATGCAGACCGCCCGTTGGAGTTATCTCGACATAACCATTGGAGATGATTGTCCAGAGTTCACCGAGTCCAGAGCTGAAGGCCATCTCTCTGGCTTGCTCCAAGATGCCACCTTCAACGGCGCGACCTTCCAGTTCTACCATCAAGAGATTGCCAGAGACCAGACCTGTGATGATGCCGATTCCTTGGCCGTCACCGCTGAACCATTCGATGACTTGCTCTCGGCTTGGGCGAGTGACTTGATATTGCTTCCACGATCCGATGGGAGATTTTGACCCGTCAGCCTTTGCAGGGATGACACAGACACCAGCATCGTGGAAGTCGAGTGCTGCTTGAAGAAGACTCATTCTGATTCTTTCATTGCAAAATCAATCCGCGCTCTAGCAATCTCGACATATTCTGCCGACTGCTCGATTCCGATGAAGTTGAAACCCTCATAAGCACACGCCTTGCCAGTTGAGCCTGACCCCATGAATGGGTCGAGGACTGTGCCGTTTGGCGGTGTGATGAGCTTGACGAGGTATTGCATCAACGAGGTCGGCTTGACGGTTGGGTGGTGGTTCACCTTCAGCGTGTTCGAGCGATTCCGAGGATTGGAACCCCCTTTCTTCCCCTCTGCTCTTCCATCGTGTTCGCGAACTGCCTCAAATCCATCCAGCCCCTCATTGCGATCGCGTTTGGAGGTCTTGGCGCAATAGAAGAATCGAGCTGCGCTGCCAGAGTCATCAAATCCTCGAACTGTGTCAAAGTCGGGATTGCCGTCACCGAATACCTCTGACCCATTGAATCCAACACCGCGATTTGATTTCTGCGACTTCGTATCAGGAAACAACGCCACAACCTCATCGCTGCCATCGTGAATGAAGTTGGCAGGGAAGCGGCCTGCGGAATTATCAGGTCGCGCAAGTTCTTTGCGCCCACCATCTTCAACATCAGGCATATTGCCCACATTGTTTACTGTAACTTTGCCTTGTGGGGTTGCGCTTGCTTTATCAACTTCAGATTGAAATTCAACCCGCGACCCATCAATGTTCAACCCACCCACGCCATAGGTCAGCACATTGTTGGCAACAGTTCCGACAATCGGTTTGCGAGCAAGCACCATCGGCTCGTGCGCTGGCTTGAGCGCCGTTCCCCAGCCTTGCCATTGCTTTGCTGAGTCGGTGATTGCAACATCATCTGCAACCATCGCCATTTCTCCACCTTTTGCACCGCCACCATAATTTCCACTGCCTGATGCAATAGCAACCCATTTCAAATCCCTGTTGCGCTCCGCACCTGCCGACTTGTCAATCGCCTTTGAGATATCCAGCGACTTCGGGAATCCCGATCCATAGACCCACATAATCTGGTCGCGGATTTGAAAACCTGCATCTTCAATCGCAACTGCCATGCGGTGATAAGTGCGAGAGCCAGAGAAGGCGATGAGATGACCGCCCGGCTTCAAGACTCGAAGCGCCTCGCGCCAGACCTCGACATTGAAGGCGATGCCAGATGCATCCCATGACTTGCCCATGAATCCGAGTTCGTAGGGAGGATCGGTGACGATGGAATCCACCGAGTTGTCGGGCATCTCCTTCATTGCTGCGATGCAGTCATTGTTGATGAGCTTCATTTCTTTCCCCCTGCTTTCATTTTCATTCGGCGCTTGCTGATGGTGAATCCGTTGTCATTCAATTCCTTGAGCATTGCTCTGGTCACTCTGATTGGCGTGTCTGGAAGGTGGAACTGAAACTGCTTCCACAATCGGCTGGCAATCAATCGTTCGGCTTCCTCAACCTCGGTCACATCACTCCCTGCCATGCTTCTCTGATGTGGTCATCACACCATTGGCGAGTGTCGGGATAGGAGCAGCCATCGGTGTGACCTTCGACAATGACCTTGACAACTAGCTCTGGCTCATTTTCTTCATTCATTCCCCTGCCTCCATAGTCCATTGATTCTCTTGCCATCGCGTGTGGTAATGGCACAAGTTGATGATGCCAAGACCCGAAGTGTTATAGTCGAAATAGAGAGCGAAGTCTGACTTCTCATCGCATCGCTCAATCATCCCTTCGGCATTCTCGAACATGAATCCGCAAGCAGGTTGGAATGGCATGGTGCGCTTCCAATGTGCTGGTCTGACCTTTGCCATCTCATCCCCTGCCTGTTGTTGTTGTGCGGTGTCGGGAGTTGAACCCGAATCGCTTCCCCACGATCGCGAACCTGCCACCGCTATCATCACCGACTTTCCCCAAAGTCAGCAACGAATGTCTTTATCCCTGGATGGGAGTTGCTCCGAGCTTTGCAAGCAATGCCAACTGCTCGGCATTGAGTGTTGCAGCCGTAGGCGCTGGCGCTGCCTGTGGCGTTGCTGGTGCAAGTGATCCTGCAAGATATGCAGTCGCCTTGGCTACTGCATCAGCATCGCCTGTCGCATCGACAAGAATCCAAGGTGCGCTCTTGCCCGGCTTTGCTACTCCCTGACCGATTCGAGCGAGAACGGACTTGCCGATGTTTGGCTTGAGTGCCGAACGGAGTGCGACATTGAAGAAGAGAACTGAGTTGTGTTCAGTTCCTGCATCCAAGTCCACCAAATCAACCTCGATTGCCTCTGCCTCGCCAAGAGAGGTTGTGATGCCTGTCTTGTATTCAACAGGCTTGATGATCAACAGATGACCTTGAAGGTCTGCTGGCTTTACGGATTCGCCTGATGTTGCTGGCGATGAGAATGGATTTGTCATCTGACAATCCCCTTTTCTTTGTGTTTGGGTGGTGCAATCCCAACGGCGTTGGGAAATCTATTTTGTGCCGAATCGCTTGTCTTGGCATTGCTTGCAATAGAAGGTGAGGCCGATGATGTAGGTGATCGGCTTGACCTCTTTGCATCCTGAGCAAGTGTTCTCATAAACCATTGTCATGGCTATCCCCTCGAGTCTGTCTTGTAGAATCCCGACCCCTTGAAGTGGATTGGGGTTGCTGAGAATAGTCTTTCCATCTCGACAAGACAATCCCCACAGGTGGGATTCTTGGCGGTGTCTGAGATACGGCGCGAGACCTCGATGCGAGCTGAGCAGCGTGGGCATCGGAATTCATATGTTGGACTCATCCGAGTGCCTCCACAATGGCTTGAATGGTTGGGCAAGGATAAGACAGCTGATAAGGACCTATATTTGTCCACTCTTCGCAAGCGGAGCAGACAATTTCCCCAACACCAAACAGATGTGGTTGATGCAATTTCACTACTGCACGAAGGGCTGAAAGACTCGCCATTGTTTGGATGAAGGTGTGACCGTTTTCAATCCTTGCCAGCAATTCATCGTGGTTCATTCTTCCCATCCTCCATCTCGAATGAATTGAGCAATCCCCTTGAGGTCTGCCACTTGGTAGGGAGAACCATCAACATCTTTCACGGTCTGACCACGCCACTTGGAGAGCTGAGTGGCAAGGCGTTCGCGATCTGCTTGGACTGCTTCCTTGACGATGATTTCGATTGTCTTCTCCATCACGCAACTTCCTTTTCGCCCGGGCATCCAAAGAATGCATCTGTTGAATTTGGCAAGAACCAAGGACAATAGATGCAGTTCCGAGATGGCGCTGCTGGTATCAAATTCCAATGATTCGGATTGGCTTCTGGGTCGAGCTGCCAAAGCAAGACTTTGGTGTCCTCAAGGCGTTCAATCGCATCGAGTGCGAGTTGGCGATTGTATGGCTCGACGATGGTGTGAAGCCCGTCAAGGCGACCGCCGAGTGGATAGCAAGCAAGGGCAACGCTCTTGACTTCATATCCTTGGCGCTCCATCCCGAGGCCATACAAGTTCACCTGGACTCGCTGCTGGTGAGTCATGCCATCACGCTTTCGTGATTTCATGGAGGTTGCCCCCATGCACTTGTGGTCAATCACCATGCCGAGCTGAATGTCGAAGAGGTCAGATGTGCCACCGAGTTCATCGGTGACATTGACTGGATGCTCGACCAGATACCGATCAGGAAACTCACCGAATGCTTCAGCAAGCCAGGAATGGATGGCAGTTCCAGAGATGGATGCCCAAGGGTCAGATTGCTGGTTGGTTGTGTTCCAGTCGAGCATCTTGTAGATATGCTTCCGAACGCATACTTCGCCGACCTCGCTCAAGCCAATGCGCTTCTGTTTGGATCGTGGAGCATTGCTTGCCCGATTGTTCACGACATTCTGAATTCGGATTGCAAGACTGGTGGCTTCATCGCCAATCGGTGTGAACATTACGCCTCATCCACGATGGAGAATCGGCGAGTGATTTGCTCGGTCTCAAGGATTGCCAACAGTTCGGGAAGCAGGATTTCTCTTGCTCTCTTTGTATCGATGCGAGTGCTTTTCACTGTTGTCCAGCGAACTGCTTCCCGACCATTGACAAGACCAATTTCGTGTTCCCCGAGTGCTGCCTCGACTTGTTGGCGAGCGATGTCGGCCTTCTCCGACCATTCCTTCACCTTTGCCTTGGCCTCAATATATGCGGCAAGGAAGGCGCTGGCGGTTGGGTCGAGATCGACCATCGCTAGATTGATTTCTGTGGACATTGTTTCCCCCTGTTGTTGTGTGTTGGCTTACCAGTAGTAGTGCTTTTGCCAGAATGCTTTGGCAGCGCAAGCGCCGTCGGAACCATAGTGGCGTGAAATGTAGGCGATTGCTGCGACAACCTGAGCCATCGGATCGGCAGAATGCTTGAGGCCGATGTTGGCATAAGTTGAAGCCAAGAGCTGACCGATACCGCGAGCCGAAGAAGTTGGGTTCTTGGCATAAGGGTCGGTATGGCTTTCCTTCTCGAATATCCAGAGCAAGCAACTGGCTTGGCGCTTGGTCATCAATTCATTGACGAACTTGATGACGACGGCCTTGTCTGTGGTCACAGTTGATGGCTTGATGGTGACTGTATGGACGACGATTGGAGTGTCAATGATTTTCTGCTCGGATTGGTAGGTCTTGACGCAACCGACGAGCAAGCCAGCCGAAAGGATGGCGCTAGTGAACGCGATGAAGATTCTTTTCTGACTCATAGTGTGATGCCTTTCTTCTTGGCACGAAGGATGATGCGATCTACCGAATCAACTTGAATGCCAAGTTGGTCGGCAATTTCTTCCCTGGTCATGCCAGTCTTGAGATAGCCTTGAATTTCCCTGAATCGAACGCTTCCTTCTTCCTTCCTGTTTGTCATCATGTGCTTGCGTTGGAAAGGAGTTGTTCCTCCCCAATAGCCTTCGGTTTCATTGTTCTTGATTGCAAATTGCAAGCAATCAATCTTGTGAATGCAACTGTCGCAAATTGCAGCAAGTGTCTGCTCTCGCTCGCTCATAACCAAGCGAGATTCCGGGAAGAAGAAGTCTGGGTCAATCTCTGGGGAGTGACACTTGGCTTTTGAGAATCTAGGAATGGAAAGAGATGTGAGGTTCACAACGGATCTCCATATCCTGCTTCACGCAATAGCCTGACCATATCTTCCACAGGTAGAACTGCCCACCAATCGCTGACGGATGAAACCCCTATCCCCACAGGCTTCACGATGAGTGGGCAGTAGTCTGCCCCTGCGTTCTTTCTCTCCTGCTTGGATTCTTTGATCCATTCAGGAAACTTGTAGGACTTGTGATTCTTGACCTCGAATGTCAAAGCAGGAGTTCCTGTGATGTCACCCTTGTCGAGTTCACCAGCCAATGCCCGGCGCTCTGCGCCAGGAAACCCGTGTGCTTGGAGATACTTGACGAAGGCTGACTCGGCGAGAGTTCCCTTCTGCTTTGACTTTGACATTTTTATCGTTTCACGATCTGATTGAGGCGAGTGATTTCCTCAAGCAATTCCTCTTGATAGACGAATTCGGCGACGAGTCGTTCATATGAGCGACTATATTCAAGGAATCCACCGATGATGATGCCAATGGACAAGCCAAGACCGAGAGCGAGCAAGAAGATTGGAAGCAACATTTATTTTCCCCCTTGGGACTTGTCGAGTGTATTTCGGAAATTGTGCCAATCTTTGACTGCGAAGAATTCGTCATTCTTGTTCATGGCATCTTCAATCAAGACGATGAGGAAGAAGACGGAGAGAACCACGAAGATTCCACCAATGATGAGGAGTGACATTTATGCACCGACCTTCTCGCGAAGCGTGATGAGTTCCAATTTCCATTCGCGGATGTTTGAGTTGATTGCGAAGATAAGTTGGCGATTTGCCTTGAGATTATTGGCTAGTGTGCGCTGCGCGTAAGCCTTTGAGAGCATCTGTTCAAGCTCTTCAATTCGTGTTGCTGTTGTCATTTCTGACTCCTTGCCTTGGCGCTGAACCCCTAGTTCAGCTCGTTGGTATAAAGATAGACCCATTTCCCCCTTGGCTGTCAAGATGGCGCAAGTGTCGCGAATATTTTTTTTGTGTCGCAATGGCGAAAGACCCCCCACCAGAGTGATCTGATGAGGGGTCTTTCTTCTATGCCAGCGAGCGCATGGCGAGGGATGTATGCGCTACAAGCCAGCAAAGGCGCGTTCTATGCCTTCTCTGAGGCTGATTTGGGGTTTGTAGAAGGTCTCCATATAGATTGGGTCGCCCACACGGTAGAAGACCCCTACAGGCTCGGATTCGAGGTGTTCAATCTTTGGCTCATAGCCAGCGACCTCGGCAACCAAGCGAGCCAAGTCATTGAAGGAGGTCGGGATTCCTGTGCAGAGATTGGCGACTTCGATTCCTGCCTCACAACCTGCCAGCGCCCCATTGACCACATCATCGATGTGGATGAAGTCGCGAATCTGATTTCCATCTCCCCAAATCTGGAAAGGGTCAGCCTTGCGCTTGCCTCGGTCGATGAAGGATGGGAATGGATAATCAAGTGCTTGGTCTGATCCATAGCCCGAGAATGGTCGGAAGATGTGAACCTCGATGCCAGCCTTGCGAGCAAATCCTGCCAGCATCTCACCCGTCAGCTTCGACCAGCCGTAAGTGAAATCAGGATTCGAGATGCAATCTAGATTGATGTCATCTTCCTGCAAGTGAAAGCATTCTTCTTTGGTCTGCAATTTGATGGGATAGGCAGCAGAGGATGAGAAGTAAGTGATGCACCCCGGCTTGGTTCGCATTGCCCACGAGAAGAGAGCTGCATCGATTTCCAAATCTACGGCGAGCGCCAGAGGTTCGCCTTCAATCATCTTGCGACCTCCGACAACTGCTGCAAGGTGAATGACCTTGTCAAAGTGTTCATTGTTGGTGCGGAAGAAGTCTCTGGCATCTGTGCCATTCAAGATGTCGATGCCATGCAGTTCGTGACCTTGCGCTTTCAGCTTGTTCCAGAAGTGTCTGCCAACGAAGCCTTCGTTGCCTGTGATGAGAATTTTCACTCGCCCCTCAATTCTGTAAGGAGTTGAATATATGCTGGACTTGCAAGATAGGCATTCATCGCCTCAAAATCGGCTGAATAGACCTCTTGCGCGTTCACCGCAAGGTAACCCTCATCCCACTCGGCCTTGCCAGCGACCGGGTGCAGATGCTCCACAATCACCTCTGGCATATAGCGAAGAGCGCCAAGGTCTTGCCCGAGCTTCATCCAGAAGTTGTCGAGGTAGAGGTGAATCATTCCTTGCGGAACCATTCCCCCAAGTGCCTTGACAATGTCACCTGTCATGGCGATTGCCGTTGGCAAGTTCTCGCCTTGGAATAAGTCATTGCCATAGACCAAGCCTGTGCCGAGTTCATCGAGAGCGTTCAAGAAGTGAACATCCCAATTCATCGTTCGTGGGCGGTGGTCATCGCCAATGAATGCGAAGTGGCGGTATTTGTCTTTCATCAAGTTGGCGGTGAAGTTCAATGGCTTTGCCATTCCCTTGCCATCCTTCTTGACGATGAAGATGTCTGCCCCGGTGTCGAGGTAGGCATCAAGAGTTGGATCGTCATCATCTACAACAACGAGCAAATCAGATTCGGTCTTGGTCTCATCGAATGACTTGAGCAATTCCTTGATGGAGTCGGGTCTTCCCCGAGATGGCACGATTACGACGAGATTTCTCATTCGCTCACCAAGATTCCGAGAACATCTTTGCTGGTCAGGATGATGAGAGCCTTGCCCTCAACTGTGACCTCGGTTGCGCCGTACTTGGAGAAGAGGACTGTGTCTCCGACCTTCACATCCATCGGGATGCGAATGCCGTTCTCGTAGCGACCAGCACCGACGGCGATGACAATGCCCTCTTGTGGCTTCTGTTGTGCCTGATCGGGAATGATGAGACCCGAGACTGTGACTTCCTCTGCTTGCTTTTGCTGGATGACGATGCGGTCATCGATTGGTTGGATTGGCATTGCTTTCCCCCTGTGGATTGACGATTTCCCCTGCGATTGCTAAATAGGCAGCACCATCGATGAATGAATCATCGAGTGGATTGTGAGCAAGGCGAGCAAGTTTCAGCCCTGCCATGCACAATGCGACTTGATATGGCTCGACTGGAATGCCAAGAACGACCGACCAGATGGTCGCAATTCTTTGATGATTCTCCCTCGGGTCGCCATTTTGTTCATTGCGATCGCCCATTGTCAGGTCAATCGCGGTCTGAAGTATTTCCTCGCGATGCATTGATTTCCCCCATTTGTTCGACTGGTTTGAGCTGAAATGGCTCGAGTTGGTAATTGTTCACTTCTCTTCCGACAACACCTGTCATCTTCGGAGTCAATCCCTCGACAACTCCGACTTCACACCATCCTCTGAATTTGACAGAAGGTGTCTCCGATTCAATGTCGGTGACTGAACACCAGAATATGAAGTCGGCTTTCCTTTTGATGGAACTATACTGCGAAACTGAGACAGAGCGACCCCATTCATCCCAGAACTTATCATTCCAAGTCTTGACCTCGATGCGCCCGATATTGGTCAGGATGTCGCATTCTTTGTCTTTCGTTGGATCGCTGAAGTTTGGAACAGGCTCGAATCCATTGTCACGAAACCAGATGAATGCAGCGAACTCGCCGAGATGACCAACCAGATGGGAATTCTCGGTGTTGCGGTAATGACCGCGCACATTCTTGAATTGCTGGAAGGTCTTCTCGGCGAGAAGGGAAGCTGCTTGCTTTGTTTCAGGGTTGAGGATAAGCCCCTGAATTGGTTTCAAGGTTTATCCTTGCGCTTTCTGCTTGAGCTTGTCATATCCTGCTTTGATGACAGGAGCGAAGGTTGCAATTCCAGCAGCCTTTGCAATGTCTGCAATGTTGTGAGTGCCTGAATGGGCATACTCGACGACAATCGCAACCACGAATGCTGATGCATAATGCTCAACAAGTGCCTTGGTCTTTTCTGTGAGTTTCATTACCATTTCCTTACTTGATAGTTGGATAGGAAGGTCGTGCAATTCCTGCAATGGTCTTGCCGAAGTAGCGCTTGCGACGATAGACACCGCCACCATTCTGCTGACTTCCTGTTGCTCCTTCTGGACTTGTGTTGCCCTCGATGGTGATGAGGTAGGTGAGATGATTCTCTGCAACGATGCCGACATGATCGGCAACGCCATCTTCAGCCCAATCGAAGAAGACGATGTCCCCGGGCTGAGACTTGCTTGGGTCAATCATTTGATTCTTGTGCTTGAAGTAGTTGAGACCTGTTGGGCAATAGATGAATCCTGCTGGATTCTCTGCTGCAATCAGCGAGGAAGCATTGTTCTGGTCAAAGCACCAGGAGACGAAGCAAGCGCACCAGCTCGCGCCTTGGTCATTCTTGCCAGTCTTCTGCTTCCACCAATCCCAATACTTTGTGATATTTCCTGACTTGCCATCTGCCCCACCTTGCTCGACATAGCCAATCTGTGAGGTTGCGGTGGCGACAACTGATGCTGCTGTCATGGCTTCTCCTTTGTGAGATGAAGGTGAATCTCTTCAATCAATTTGTGTGTCTGACCATCAAGATGCAAATCCTTCTCGATGATGTCTCGGTCTTTGGCTCCGCTTCGATTGGTCGCATTGAGAATCAATCCTGAGAGAAGGATGGATTCCAATGAGACTGTCAAGGTCAGCAAGCCGAAAGGGAAAGGTTCAATCGAGAAGGCAATCCAGAATCCCCACCATGCGAGATGGAAGAAGAAGAACCATTGCGATCCGAATGCCTCTGCTGCCCAATCGGAGATTCGATGAAACAGTTTCAATGTTCTCTCCTTATTGGTATATGAGGCGTTCGGCAAGGTCTCCTGGTGTCACCAGATCGCAAGCCTTTGGTGATAGTTCAACGCCAGCCTTGTGATAGGACTCTGCGACGAGTTCGGAACAGATGTAGGAATTGGTTTGGGCGAGTTTCATCATCAGCCGAGTTCTTGCCAGCATCTTGAGGCCGACAACTCGAAGCAGGATGTTCCCGATGAGAATGAAATTGTAAGGTTTGCCGAACTGAATTCGGGCATAAGACACGATGAAATCGCGCTGAGATGGCGTGATGTCTTCGTGTCGATTCCAGGCAATCTTGGGATATTTGGAGAGAGGAGAGAATTCCACGCCTTTGGGATTGGCCTCGATGATGAGGGAATTTCCAGCATAGATGAAGGCGTGATTCCAGCGAGATACTGTAAAGAGCTGAATCAGGCGAGCGATGATGCCGTTGGTCTTTACGACCCCATAATCACCCTTCTGGGGAATGTAGTCGCTCATTTGCTTGCCCGAACTTTCCTCGCCTTGAGCAGTTCAACATCAATCTTGATTTCTTGTTGATTTTCCAGCAAGGAATCAACTTTGTTCACGAGACCAGTTTTCCCTTCGTTGTAAAGGGTATAAATAATGCGATCCAACTTGTCGCCCATGTCTTCGGTGTGCTTTGCGATGTAATGCTTGGCGATGTAGCCAAGACCTGCGAACGCCGCAACGAATACGAAGAAATATGAATAAACGATTGTCGCCGTGTCGGATGTCATTTCGTCACAACCATGACTGAAACTGTTGTCGTTCCCGATCCTGTGACTGCATAGATGCTGGTCTCATGTGTCTCAAAGACCAATTTGTCTCCATTGTCCACGATGTAACCCGTTGAAGATGTGACTGTTGAGTCTCCAAGATAAAGAGTTCCCGAAGCGGTGTGCAGGTGAACTGTTGTCGCTCCGTCGCCCAAGTAAATTGTTGAAGGCGTTGTCGTGATTGTGTATTGAGCTGTCAAGATTGCCAATTGAATCTCCTAGGGAATGAGAAGGTCGGGAATTTACGCAGAAGGAGCAGAATCCGGGGCTGTGAACTCATCTTTGATTGGATCGTATTTCATTCCAATTCCAGCGAAGGAACCTCGGAAGTTTCCATTGTAGGAAGTCTGCTTCCAATCTGTGTTATCGCCAAAGAGCGATTTGCAGAATGCCACGCCAATCGCCTCTGAGTCAGGAAAGTCCTTGTTCTCAAGAGTTTCATTGTTCACGACAATAACTTGCTCGACGATGTTCTCTGAATTGATTTTTGCAAAGTGTCCCATTGAATTATCCAATCACGATAACGACATAACCTGAACCGCCTGAATAGGCGGTTCCACTTGCGTACTTTCCTCCGCCACCATTTCCTGAATTTGTTGCACCAGCAGAGCCGCCTGTGCCTGTGGATTGGTTGTCGCCATTTCCGCCATTTGCGCCAGTTCCGCCAAGTCCTCCGGTGGTAGTTCCGTTCTGAGCAGCGCCTCCGCCGCCTCCACTATAAACAATGGCCGTTCCAGTAATGGAATTCGAGATTCCAGCACCACCATTGCCACCATAATTGGAAGTGCTATTTGTCGCGGCTGCACCGCCAGCGCCACCCCCCCCTCCTCCACCGGTGTATAGTCCACCAGTAGTAGATCCGCCGTTATTTCCATGCGCTCCCGAATAAAGAGCAGAACCTCCAGAATATCCAGTTGCAGTGCTTCCACCAGCGCCACCACCAGAGTCGCCAGTTGCACCAGCAGAGCCGCCTGTGCCGCCGTAGCCACCACCGCCTGAGATGTATTTATCGAATTGAGAATAATTTCCAACAGTTAGGCCAGCACCGCCGGCTCCTGCAACCACAGTCAAAGTTCCTGCGGCGACTAGATAAGTGACATTGTAATAATAACCACCACCACCGCCACCACCGCCACCATTTGCACCACCTCCACCGCCACCAGCAACAACCAACAATTCGCAAGTTCCAGAAACACCAATTGTGATGGAACCCGATCCCGTGTACTTGATGATTGTCTTTCCAGCGCGAGAGGAGGTGTCAATCGTTGGAGATCCTGTTGTGCCTGTATAAGTAGCCTTTGAGATTCCGCCTCCGAAAGCAAAGCCAGTAAGTAATGGACTCATGCGAACTTCACCGCCCCTCCTGCTAGAACTGTGTAAGTTGGTGTCGCCGCCGTTTTGATAATAGTGAAGGAATATGCATCCAAGGCGCTTGGATTTCCAAGAGCAGGGGCGCTACCTCCCGACCATTTTGGGATGACTGCGTTGCCGTCAATTTGGAATGCGCTTGGATAATAACCAGTCGTTCCGTTGGTATTGAGGAAGACAATGGAAATCGATTGCCCTACCGAAAGCAGGGAATTGAGTGTTGTTCCCGAGTTTCCTCGGAAGTTGAGAGTCCAGTTGGCGCTTGCGTTGCTGGTGTAGAACCAAAGGGTTGAGGTTTTGCAATCAATGTTGATTGTTCCAGTCGCCGATGAAGCCACGACATTTGCAGTCTCAATCGCTCCAAGAACAGCAGGGTTTCCCGTGTAATAAGCTGCAAGAAGATTGAGGGTTCCGCCCAAATCGTTCAATGTAGAGGCTGGTAAAGCGTTGCCATTGACGAAGACTGTTCCGCCAGTTCCCGGCGCTGGAAATCCTACTGCCATGATGTCTCCCTAGAATGTAGAAGGTGAAAGGTCAAGACCGATTCGCCATGAGTCTGGGGTGATGTCATGGCTTATCGATTCGATGATGTTGATGAAATTCAACGAACGAGAATCGACTGTGGTTCGGACAATTGTGGCACGATCGCCAATGTCTGCTGGCAGAACATTTGCCCAAATTGTACCAAGGCCAATTGCATCGAATTCGACTCGGTCGATTCGGGTGATTGGATACTGAGTTCTCGTCGCATAGTAACCAGCCATCGTTGAAGCATCTGAGTCATTCAGCAATGGGGCGGTCACATTTCGAGTGTAAGTGCCAAATCTCGCCGTCACGATTGCATTGGTGGCGGTTTGGACATGGCCTGAATACTGAGTCAGATTGCAGGTGTTTATCATAAACCGAGCGCCTGGGTCTGTCTGAATGACATCGTATTCAATTGTCCCTGTCGAGCGATCATCGGAAAGGGTGAATCGCATTGTCTGGGTCTTGAGGTTTTCATACGAAATCAAAGTCGTGACACCAGCACGATTGACGAAGAATGTTCCGAATTCACAAGCTGCTGCCTCTTCGCATAGGGCAAGAACTGTGTTGCCATAAGTGGTTGGCTGCATCTGGCGCGAACCAGTCAGAGAGGTTGAGAATGTTCCGGGATAGGAGCCGACAGAGAAGTCGCTGATGACTCTGGCAATTCTCGCCGAAGAGGTATCTCCTGAATAAGAACTGGCAATGGTCGAAAGGGAATTCGCTCCGAAAATAGCGAGCGCATCTGTGGCGACAATTGTGGAAATTGGATCAAGAGACTGGTCGGCAGTTACCTGCTCAATGAATCCCGTGAATAGATATTCTGTGGTAGCGCCATAGGTTGCCGAGACGCGAATCTTGGTTCCACGCGTGAGAACTGAATATCCATTCCAAATATAAATCGAGGAAGAATTTCCAGGGTCATAATTTCCCGAAAGATTATCCAGAACGATGGTCATTTGACCGGGTTGGAAGGTCTGGTCTTCGCGAGTTCTTCCGCGACGAATACTGACCGAACGGGCATCGGTTGAGGCTATTGTCTGCCAGTTTGTGCCTGAAGTTCCACCGAGAACATCGGTCGAAGAATTGAGTGAGGAAATCCCAATCGTGAAGATATTTCTCCAACCATAGTCAATCTCAATCAGAAGACTTGGCGCATTTGTGCCATCAAGAAGTGCCATTTATACCCCCAAGATTGATGGATTGAGTCCACGCCTTCTCATCAATTGTGCAATGTTATCGCGTACTGTGACAGCCAAATCCTTTTCCTGCACGACCGATCCAGCAACATTGATGGTGATGTTCATTCCTGAACCCATTCCGCCCATTTGACTGAGAGGAATAACTGCTTCGGGCCCGGCTTCGCCAATCATGGCAAGGGTCGGAGAATTGACGATTCCACCATTGGCTAGCATGGGAATCTCTGGGAGGTTTATTCCGAACTCATTACCGCCGATAAGAGGAACCCAACTTGGAATCTTGACATGGATTGAGTCAATGGTACGGATGACAACATTGGCAATCGAGATGATGTCATTGATTGCAGACTTGAGGAGACCCACGAATCCCTTCACGCCATCAACGATTCTGCCGATAATTCCTTCGATGAAGTTCCAAGCACCAGAGACGACATCCTTGATTCCGCCCCAAATCTGGCTCCAATGATCGCCGAGCCATTTGATAGCAATTCCAAGTGGGGAAGCCTCTGTGAAGAGATGCCAGATAAGTTCGATTTTCGAGCTTATCCAATCCCAAGCATCAGCGATGATTGTCTTGACATCATTCCAAATCTGCTTCCAATGGGTTGCCAAATAGATGATTGCTGTCACGATAAGGCCGATGGCGACGCTAATTCCGCCAGTTGCGACATCCACTTCAGCACCAGCAGCCGTCACTTCTGCTCCTGCAACTGTGGCTGCTTCTCCAAATCCAACCCATCCAGCAATCATCTCGCCGAAGGAAGAGACCGAAGCCAAAGCCGCTTTGCCTAGCGTTGCAATGTAAGCGCCAATCGCCGTGACCAATACTCCACCAATAACTGCGGCGAAAGCCTCGGCAATTGCCTTGTGCTTGCCGAACCAATCGACAATATCCTTCACAACCCCAATCAATTTCTCGATGATTGGAATCAACATAACGCCGATATTCTTGGCGACATCTTCCGACTGGGCTTTGACCGCTGCCATCTGGCCTGAGAATGTTTCGGCTTGCTTGGCAGCCTGTCCACCGATTGCATCGGAAAGACCTTTCATAATTTCCGTACCTGCGGAGGCTACGGAATTGACCTTTTCCTGAGCATCGTGAACTTTGCCAAGTAGAGCCTCATAAGTTGCATGGCTCTTGTTGTTGGCATCCAAAGCATCAGAATGAGCCTTGAGATAGGCCGAAGCCGCATCGGTAGCCTTGGAAAGAGCATTGTTGGCAGCCTCAAGTTTGGCTGCCCCTCCTGCGGTAACTGGCAAATCAATTCCAAGTTGCTTGAGAGCCTTGGTCTGACCTTCTGAAGCGCGAGCAACTGCGGTGGCTGCATCTGCCAAATCTATGTGCTTATATTTCGCGAGATCGGCAGCAAGTCCCAAATCGTTCAGAGCCTTTTGAGGGTCTTTGGTTGCAGTCGTCAGATTCGCCAAAGCCTCTTGAGTCTGGGCGTTGGTGTAGCCGAATTGCTCCATCTTCTTCTGAGCGTCATCGATAGGGGTGGCAAATTGCTCAAAGGAAGCGCCAGCATTCTTGAGTGCGGTCTCCAATTTGGCGTGGGAGGTCTCGAATTTGTCAGCCATCTCCAATGAGAGACCGCCAACCGAGATTGCTGCTGTGCCAATTCCGAGCAAGGCTGCTTTGCCGAAGGTGGCAAGTTTATCGAATGAGCCAGTTCCCTCGGTTTCGAGTTTTGCAACTTCACCGCGAGCCTCGCCCATTGCGGTGGTGAATTCTGAGACATTCGCCTTCAGCTCAACGAATACTGGTGGGAGTAGTGACATCAGATAATTCCTCCCATTCTATCGACGGCCTTTGACCATGCATTCTCATATATTTTGGATACTTCTGGTTCAACTTTTGCAATTGCTGGTGCGAAATATGGATACTTCGCCTCGAGCATTCTTTTCTTGACATTGTTCGGAGGTGCGCCGATGCCGACACCTCCAGAGAAGTATCCATTGACTTCTTGAGGTTTCTTCACCGATCCAACACCCTTATAGAGAACGCCAGTCATCCGACCCGGGCCACCAGAGCGAGGAAAGTTGTGTTGGCCTGTTGTGCCTGAAACTTGGAAATTGGCTCCCGTGATTTTGTTGTTTCCCTTTTGAGTCCAGCGAGGATTGCCACGAAGATTGGCGCGAATCGCTGTCTTCATCTTGTTCTGAACAGTTTTCAGGGAATTCATAGTCGCACGATCCACGCGACCCTCAATCTCTTGGGTTGCTGAATTGAATTCTTTTACACCCGAGAAAATTGCTTCAATCGCTGATGCCATTACGCTTCCCCGTTCTGAATTTTGTTTCGGGTCTCAACCACGACATTGTCAATGGCAAGAATCCAGTCTAGCGTGACTGCAGACTCATTCTCGAGCTGAGAAGGAGTGCAATGAAGCAGTTTGCAGAGCCGATAGATTTTCCATTCATCGACAAGTGGTTCACGGACAACCCCACCCTCAAGCGCCCTCCCTATTGCTCGGAGAGAGGCGCTTGGGCTTTTGGGTTGTTGCTGAATCCGAAGTTTGGAAGTAGAAGGTTGATGGCAGGAGCCGTCACTTCTTGGAGAGTCTTGTAATCCTCGCCCGACAATTGGAGAACATTCTCCAAATTGATTTCCTTCTCAAATGACCAAGACTCGACAAGCGCAACAATGAGCAAGTCGTTCAATTCATAGAATTGGTCAATCGTCGAAGGGTCGATATTTGCTGCGACCTCTGAAGGAGCAAGCAGAACATTCTTTGCCTGACTTCTTGCGATGACGAGCAAAGCCTTTTCAACTGGTCGGCGAAGTTTTACCGAGACGGAGGCTGGATCGCGAAGGATTGCCCAACCTCCGTTGGTGAGTTCAACTTTTTGAGACATTTTTTCCCCTGTTCTTATTGCTTAGAGTGATGAATCTGCGGTCTGGTAAGCGATTGTCAATGGCTGGTTTGTGCCGTCATCATAGGCTTCGTAAGTCATTGAAAGGTCGATGACTCCTGGGCCTGAAACATTTGGAGTATCAGCATTGAACTTGGCTGCTGGAATTGTGATGACCAACTTCTCGCTCTGACCAAGTGCAATGGTCTGACCTGTGAAGGTCAAGACAATCGCTGTTGTCGTATCGGCAAGGAAAGCCGTGAGGAGGGTTGTGTCTGTGAATTCAGCAGTCAGCTTGCCTGAAATCTTGCGGAAGCCATTGATGACCTGCTCTGCTTTGATTCCTGCGCCACCAAGGTTGAAGCGATCACCCTTGAGAGTGTTTCCAACTGTAACTGTGAAGTCCTTGATGTTGGCAACTGATGAGCCAGCGATTGTCAAAGCACCTTGAGAGAAGTTGAAGAGGTTGGAGATTGTGGAATATGAAGCGGTTGCAAGCGAGACACCAGTTGTCAATGAAGCAGCATCAACTGTGAACTTTCCTGTTGCGATGCCACCATTGGCAACTGCAAGCTCGAAGCCCTGAATCTTTGCGCCAGCGACAGTCTTTGGTGTAACTGTTCCACCATATTGAGGAACGCCAACCTGTGCAGTGAAGGAGCGACCATAGACATCACCAAGTGTGAAAGTGTAGGAATAAACACCTGTCGTTGTGGTGACTGCTGATGGTGAAGTTCCCATTGCTTGAGCAAGAAGTAATCCAAGACCGCGAGTTGGCAAGTCGAGGGTGATGTCGCCTGTGACATCTGTTGTGGTTACAACTCGACGCTGAGCGCGTGGAAGTTGTCCACCTGCACGAAGACCCATTCCAACTGCAACCTTCTTGTTGTAGTTGAGATTTTCTGAAGTGAATTCATAGAATCGAGTAACTGTGACAGGTGTATTGAATGTTGTTTCGGCTGCAATCCCTAGTTGCGAACCAATACCTGAACCGATTGCCATTTTGTCTCCTAGTTCTGTGCAGCCTGAGAATCAGGCGTTGCGGTTGTTGGTGATGGGTCTGTTACTGGCGCGGAAATGGTAGGGGCTACTCCTGACCAATTCTGTGTCTGCTCCAAGAGAGATGCTGCTGCCTCATCTGAGACTTCAGCACTCTCACCAGCCTTCACGACAAGATTGCCGAGGGCTGGAATAACTAGATCGCCGAGAGGCGAGATGTTTGTGATTGTTGCCATTGCTTGCTCCCTAGATTCTGCTCTGGTAGGTAATTGTAAAGATAATCCCGACTCCAACCCCATTGGCTGTTTGTCGATAGATGACTTGGCCTTGCTCCATAGCCGAGAACTGAACAAGACCTCCGAAAGAGACATCTGAACGGACTGCGGTTTCAACTGAGCCAAGAAGAGAGAAGGCTGCTGTTCGGCGATCTGTCAATGAAGTGGAGCCATTGGCTGACCAGAGGAAGCAGGTGAGCGAACCCATCTCGAACTTGTTGATTGCTCCGAGTGGGCGGTATTCCTGACGGAATGAACCGGGATTGACTTCATCTCCTTCAAGATTGCCATCATGCCCGACGGCGATTGCGTCGCCCGGATATGACATATCGATTTCGATTCCGTCAAAGATTCGGATTGAGGAAAGCGATGGAGCCGATTGCAAGGTCGAAATGACGGCCTGAGAGAATGCAGGAAAGGTTGAGGTTGCCATTTATGCCAACCCTGGGAAAGAAGTTGGGTCGAGCAGTTCCATTGCTCGGCGAGGAAGGGAATAGGTCGGGGCGTTGTAAAGCTCGTCGCCCGAAAGATTGCGACCCATCACATTGATTGCGCCACGCTGTGTCTGCCAAAGATGGCGAAGGATTTCAAGGACACCCTGCTTGGCACTCATTGGTGGATTGACATAACCAGCGACATAGGTGATGGAGACATTGTTCATCCCTTGAGTCCAGTATCCATAAGAGTTGGTCGCGTAAAGCGTTCCAGACCCGATTCGGTAGAGGCGTTGGCCTGTGTAATCCAGAACATAATTCGAGGATGGGATGAGGATGCCGTTCTCATAGACCGAGGTGATTGAGATTGCCTTTGGGTTACGAATGCGGATGAACTCGGTTCCGCCGTCATAAAGCTCGCTGGTGAAGGTGCGACGACCGAGAACCTGTCCGACATAAGTTTCGGCAAGGTCGGTTGCTGCGTCGATAAAGCGGCGAACCTCATTTTCGTTGGCTGAAGCCGAAGGGATGTTCAGATAGTCGAGTGCTTCGTCATAGCCGACAATCCCGATGTCGTTGATGTCGCGAACCTCGAAGATGTCCGAGAATGCCTGTGGATAAGCCCCTGTCGCGCTCCAAGAGAGGATATGGCGACCGACTTGGGTGGGAAGGTAGGAGGCGGTATAAGTACCCGTCACAGAGGTCGCTGTGGTCACAGAAACAGTTGTGGCATCTGGCAAGGTGATGCTCAAGGTGACTGTGCCGGGATTGACCGCTGCGCCATTGGAATCAACTGTGTTCCAAGTCAGATAGACCTTGTCGCCTAGATCGTAGGAGCCTGAAAGCGCCATCGGTTACTCCTTAGAGATAGGGCAGGAAGGTTGAAAGTCAGGGGGAACTCTCAACCTTCCTGCTTTTGAGATTGTTGGATTGCGAACGACCGCATTGGGTGATGGTGTCGTTCATCGAGCCAGAACTGTTTGTGGTGCGGAAGAATTGCGCCAGTGTGAGCGTAGATTGGGAAGCCCATTGATTTGATGCGCTTGGAAAATAACAAATCCTCGCCGAAATAAGTGCCATCGATTGCGCCTTCAACGAACCATGCCCAATCCTTGCCTTGGTTTGGCGTGGCTTGCTTTTGCATTTCAAGGAGAACGCTGCGGTGAATCAAGAGACATCCAGTTCCTACCGCATCGACTTCAATCAATGAATCTTCTGGATAAGCATCAATCGCCTGAAGTCCCTTTTCCGAATCCATTGAATAGATTGTTGGAACTGGGCGAAGGCCGTCATTGTCATCGAAGAATGCAGCAAAGACTAGACCTGAGACAATCGGGCGGTCTTTGTCGTGGGCTGAATCAATCAGCTTGTGCCAAGTGGAAAGAGATAATCGTTCATCGGAGTCAATCATCAAGAGCCAGTCGGCATCTGTTGTCTCCAAGAATGTTTTGACAACGACATTTCTCGACCGAGTTGTCAGGCCGACATTGCCGACTTGCACCATATGATCGAAGTGACCATTCTTCTCGCGAGCGACATGAATCAAGTCCATCGCAAGGAGGGCATCAATCGTGCCGTTGTTCACCATGCCGATGCAGACTTTGTGTGAAGATTTCATCGCTTCTCCGCATCTATTGTGACGGAGGTTGTTTCGGGTTGTGCGGATTTCAATTCTGAGATGAGGCTGTCAAGAGCCGCAATGCCTTTGTTCTGAACCAGCTCCCTCGCTGATTCAAGACCTTCAAGAAATATAGATCGCAATTTATTCTCCCCTGTTGATTGTGTTGCGCCGAGACGCTGACTCTACCCGTAAAGGATAGAGCCAGCGTCAAGGATTTGGCTATTAGTAGCCAGAAGGTGCAACAGTTCCTGTTCCAGAAATTGTTGAGACCGACTTGTTGAAGCGGTGTGCGAGAGCAGCGTATCCATAGACCTGGAAGCGAACTGTGAGGTTGCTTGAGAGGACATCTGGGAGAACGCGTGTCTTCACGCCTGACTCGAAGAGGTAAGAATCTGAGAACTTACCGACGAGGATTGGTGAATAGTTGGTGGTTGCGCCGTAGGTCTTTGGAAGTGTTGCATCCAAGAACACAGGAACGCCCTGAATTGTTCCAACTAGACCAGCAGGTGCGCCTGGATTTGTAACTGTTCCAGCAGCGTTGAATGCCTGTGATGCGCCTGTTACTGGCACAACGAGTGGGCGGTTGCTTCCATCAACTTGGCTGGCGAACCAGTACCACATTGAAGGATGCATGACGATGGCTTCTGCTTGCTTGTAACGATTTGTTACAACCTTAGAGATTGCCTGAGCAATTGCCTTCGCGCCATTGACTGCTGTTGGTGTTGATTCAGTCCATGTTGTTGGGATTCCGTTGGTGGTATCTGCGCCGAGGGTGATGAGACCCTTGAGAGAGCCAGATGTTCCATCGCCTGAACCGACAACTGCTGTGTTGAGTTGCAATGCATAGTCAGCCATGAGATCACCGAAGACGAGACGATCGAGACCGCCAGCAAGAGGAGACTGCTCCACAAGCTGGATTGATACATTCTCATAGCCAGAGATTGTACGAACAGGCGCTGTGACTGTTGATGAGACCATGTCGCGAGTTGTTGTCGTTGCATTGTCTGCAGACTGGAATGCAGCAAGTGTACCTGTTGTGATCTGTGGGATGTTGATGCTGTCTGTACCAGCAGGCAGAGCCATGTTGGTGACGAGGTCAGCGGTTACGCGAGCAGCACGAGCGAACTCTGCGTATTCGTTGATGAGGTAGATTGGAGGAACGAAGTCTCCACCAGCGCCATCGGTGCGGGAAATGTCGCGAGACTCAACTGCGACTTCCTGCTGGTGGCGATAGAGGCGCTCCCATGAAGAGCGATCGTTGCGAAGCTGTGCGCCGATCATGTCGCGGACGAAAGAATTCTTTCCATCCTTGTCATAGGTCATTGCCTCTGCGGTGACCTTTGCGCCACCGAATGTTGCAACGCCAGCCTCTTTGCGAGACTCTGCGATTGCTGCTGTACGTGCTTCTACCTTTTCGGCAGTTGCGATGCGCTCATCGAGCTTTGCAATTTCATCTTGCGCTGCTGATGCTGCATCCAGAGCTTCTGCGCTGACATCTTCTGCTGCGAGAGTTGTTTCAACCTCGGCAACAAGACCATCGCGCTGCTCCTTGAGCTTTGATGCTAGAGACATTGTTGTCCCTTTCTCTTGGATTGGATTGGAACCAGTCGGGGCGAGTGCGCCGAGGGTTATGCCTTGCGATTACGCAAGGAATGCTGTTTGACCTTGAGAGCCAACTTCTTCTTTCGGATGTCAAGGTCTTGTTCTACTGTGGAACGCATTCCAACACTTGTTGAAGAATACGCTGGCAAAGTGACAACCGAGACCTCAAAGAGTCGCTCGATTTGTGTCAATGTGCGAAGTCCAGCATCGCGAGTCTGTCCATCGGGTGCGACTGTGAATGCGAATGACATCTTGTCCATATCGCCTCGACGAAGTGCCGAGGAAAGTTCCTGAGCCTTTGGATTTGCAGGGTCAAGTTCTGCCTCAATGTAGAGACCTGTCTTGTCTTGACGAAGTTGCAAGGTTCCTGACTGGCTTGAAGCAAGTGGGATTCCTTCCATGTCGTGATTGACAAGGAGGAAGACTGGATCGCCAGAAGATAGGGCGCGAGTGAAAGCACCGGGAGCGATGACTTCACGGAAATTCAAGCCATCTGCTTCCTTGTTGAAGGTTGCAGCGTAGCCAGCAATCCGAAGCGATCCATCGGTTGTATCAACCGCACGAACCTCGGCACTCATTGTGATGCGTTCTGCTGTTGCCATTGCCTTGCGCTGTTCCATCATTTCGACATCCTCTGCTCTTGGGGCTGGAAGGGCTTTGATAACTGTCAAGATGTCTGGGCGGTGAACCGACACGACATCGGTTGGAACCCATCCATTCCCCTGCTCCTTGTAGATACGGACTGCGAATGCTGGCTGGTCTGGTGTTGTCTCTAGGACATAGCCTTCGGATGACTTTGCCTGACCCTTGGTGACTACTTTCTCAACCTTGCCCTTGGCGCGACCATTGCTGGTGTTCCAAGAGACGAAAGTTCCTTCTCCGATACGAGCTGCGGAAGCGCGACCCTCGAATGGAGCCTTGATGGAGTCATCGTTGAAAGCCTTTGCCATCTTTGCATAGTAGGCAGCAACTTTGGTCTTGATTGCATCCTGCTGATCGCTTGGGATTTTTACTCCACCGCGAGCGCCGTTCAAGATTCCTGCAACTGCGAAGATTGCTTTTGGAACTGCCTTCAATTCGCCATCGATGATGTCTGCGAATTGCAACTTGTATGAGCCGAGAAGTTCCTTGTTGGATTCATCGACATAGAAGAATGCTTTGGCGTACTTTGACCAGTCGATTGAATCTCCACCAGCCCAAGCCTGAACGCGCTTATCGGCTGCTGCTGCATCCCAAGTTGTGTCGCGGTCTGCGAAAGCGAGGTCATCGGAACCAATGACGGCGCGAATTTCTTCATCGGTCATCGCCGAATAGGAAATCATCATTGGCATGATGGCTGCATCGAAGTCATCTGGGACATCATCTGCATCGACACCCTGGTCATCGAGGGCATCTGGTGAAGGTTGGGTGACTTCCTGACCGAGAGATGCGGTCAATTGCCACTTCCAGAACTGATGCTGGTCAATACGACCTGCGAGGAAGTTGGCAACTCCCTGCTGATTGTAAGCACTAGCGCAATCGAAAGCATCTGACAATTCATCGAGAATAATGTCGTTCGCTGCGAGAAGGTCATTGGCGAGCGCAATTGGGTCTTGCAAAGTTGTTGAAGCATCTTCGATTGAGCGAAGTGCTAAGAATGAGCCGAGTGTGAATGGTGCAAGAGAGCCGAGCTTGCGAAGGTTCTCCGCAATTGGATCGATTGACTCATAAACATCTTCGTAAATCTTCAGGAATAACTTGTGGTATTCGCTGAAGTCTGCGCCTCGGACATTCCAATGAGCGCCGTGAGCGCGGAAATAGAATGAGACGACATCGGCAAGCAGTTCGGTCAATTCTTCATTCAAGTCTGGAACCTGATTCATGTCTGGCATTTCACTCTCCTTGGATTCCATCAGGGAAAGCGCCCTTGCGCTTTTCGTGATTTGATTTCTGATTTTTGTTGCCCACTCGAAACCTGGGTCTCCACCCCAAGCCGACCAAGCGACTCTCCCTGCTGATGGAAAGCCATCTTCCCCTGAATTGAAACCCTCTGCCTTCTTGTCCACTTCGTGCCTCTTGAAGAATGAAAACATTCTCAAGATTGTTTCTGCACTTACTGGGTGTCCAGCAGCCAAGTCGCTTGCTCTTTTTTTGCCCACAGGTGTGAAGCCAGAGCCAGCATCACCATCAGCAATCCAACCCAAAGCCATTTTCGCTTCATCTTGGACTCCTTTGGGAACGCGATATGTTTCAGCCATTACTCAAGAACTCCCATCACAGGTGCGGAAGGGTCGGTATCTTCTCCGAGTGAAGGATTCTCTCCGCCAGCAGTTACATTGCCAGCAAGAGCCTGATTGAACTTATCTCCGCCCTCGTAAGGTTCCAATCCTTCAATCTGACGAACTTCATTTGGAGTGCGAGCGCCCATCGAAACATTTATCATGTTCACGCGAGCGCGAGTGATTGCATCTGTACGAAGTAGGGTTGAAGTATCGAATGCGACATCATCTTCAGGGTCAAGAATGTTTGAGATTGCAATTTCAATTCGACGAAGCCAAGGGGCAATCGTATGAGTGAGGAAATTGAGGGATGCTTGTTCTACATTCTGATAGGTCTGATTATCGCCAGAGGCCAGGAGTAGGTGCGACGGAATGCGGAAGATGCGAGCGATGTCGCGAATCAACTGCTCGCGAGACTTGATCATCTCTGCGTCGGCTGCTGAAGTTGTGATTGGCTTGAAGGTCAGGCCATCAGAGAGAACTGCTGGCTTGCGGTGACGGCGATGGGTTGCCTCCCATGTCGCCTGAATGACGCGAGCCTGTTCCAAATTCAGCTTTTGCGGAGTCTCAAGAACGCCAGAAGGTGTTCCTCCCTCGCCGTAGAACTGGGCAAGGTGGCGATCCATAGCGATGGAAAGGCCGATGAGATTGCGAGCCTGATTGAGTGGGGAGATACCCACCAAAGATTGAGGCGGTGTGAACCAGCGAAGGTGAAGAATATCCTCACGGTTCATCTCGTTGCCGAGGTGCAAATAACGGCGACCGGTCATGTCACCTGTTGGAAGCACCTGCATTTGATAAGGGTGCAAAGGAACAAGACCAATCATGTTGCCCAAGCGATCGCGGTCGATTTTGACATAAGCATTTCCATGCAAAGCCATCGAAGCGACAATCTGGTGAATCAATTCGTAAGTGTTTGATTCTGGGTCAGGGTCGGCAAGTACATCAGGCAAAGGTCGCATGACTCGCTTGCCATCATTGCCAATGGTGTAGCAGCGAAGTGGCATGGAAGCAACAGAGTCAGCAAGAAGTGAGACAGCGCCGAGAACGGATGAGACACCGAGAGCAGTCCATTCATCAATTCGCTCACCAGCAGCCGAGGTCATAGATGTTTGACCATAAAGCTGACTCAATGGGGAAACATAGTTATTGAATTGAGGGTATCGGCCTACTGTGAAGGATTGGATGCCACGCGAGAAGATGCTCATTCATTTCCTCCAAAACCAGCGAAGTCTGCTAATACTGAACCAACGATTGCCAAGATTCCTCCTGCGATGAGTGCTGCGCCAAGTCCAAGGATGATTCCGACACCTGTTGCGATTGATAAAGCACCAACAACTTCAACTGCGGTGCTGATTTTTTCACGCATTTGGAACCTCCATTGTGAACGGATCGAATACTTGTGGCAATGAACCACCTTGAGATTGCCACCATGCAGCTCTTTCGAGCGCCATGACGGATGAGACTGCAAGGTCAATCCTACGCTTTGAGCCTTTCGCTTCTTTGGAAAGTCTCGAACCGCGATTGTCGGTGCGAAGTTGAGCGTTGCCGATATGTCGTGCAAGTTGAGCGTCACCATTTTGGGTGATTGTCTTATTCATGACCGACTCGAAGAATCGTGTTGTCGCCGGGGTCATTCGGCTAGCGGTCTGCGGGAAGGTGACAACAGGCAAGCCTTCATCTTCAAGCACCTGGAATGTTCTTGCCCATCGGTATGGATCGCAAGCAATTTCAAGAACTTGCCATCTGGTCGCTGCCTTGCGAAT
>Ga0208251_1000099_pt1 | contig 28876 bp, 32 predicted proteins | sample CryBogCBE15Jun09_FD_184560 | JGI IMG/M metagenome (GOLD analysis project Ga0208251, IMG submission 184560) | Freshwater microbial communities from Crystal Bog, Wisconsin, USA - CBE15Jun09 (SPAdes) (version 2) | ecosystem: Environmental > Aquatic > Freshwater > Lake | place: Crystal Bog...
TGCCCTCTGCTCCAATCCGACCATTTGCGATGAAGTAAACATAGTCTGCAATTGCAAAAGTTTCTTCAACATCATGGGTTACTAAGAGGCTAGTAGCACCAAGCGCATTATTCAAGTCCCGAATCAGACGTGCTGTAATTCCTAAGGAAATGGGATCGAGTCCCGCGAAAGGCTCGTCATACATGATCAGCGGGGGGTCTAGCGCAATGGCACGCGCTAGCGCAACGCGTCGAGCCATACCACCAGAAATTTGAGCGGGCATTAAATCACGTGCTCCACGCAAACCTACTGCATTGAGTTTCATCAGTACTAAGGAGCGCAATAATTCTTCAGTTAAATCTGTATGCTCACGCAAGGGAAAAGCCACATTCTCGTAGACACTCAAATCTGTGAAGAGCGCGCCGAACTGAAAAAGCATACCCATACGACGGCGTGCATTCATTAGCTGAGAAGAAGTCATCCTCCCGATATCCCGGCCTTCAAATAAGACCTGACCCGATTGCGCAGAATACTGACCACCAATTAATCTCAAGATGGTCGTCTTGCCGCAACCAGAGCCGCCCATCACAGCAACAACTTGACCGCGCTTGAACTCCATATTGAGTCCAGACAGAATCTGGCGCTCTTCGGGTGCATAGGCGAAGTTCACGTCCCGAATCGAAACGATGACCTCGTCCGAGAGGGATTGCGTCTTCGCTTGGCTGCTTTGCAAAGTTCGGAAGTTGTCGTCAGTCATGCCGCATATTATCGCGGTAAGACTGATGACCCCATTAAATATTCATCTACTGCTTGGGCGCACTGACGACCCTCACGAATTGCCCACACCACCAAAGATTGACCACGACGCATATCTCCTGCAGCAAATACCTTAGGAACGTTGGTTTGATAGGCCTTTTGACCATCAACTGTTGCTTTTGCATTACCACGCGCATCTTTTTCAACACCAAAAGCATTTAATACTTGTTGTGCTGGAGATACAAAGCCCATGGCTAAAAGCACTAAATCAGCCTTAATCTCAAACTCAGAGTCTGGCATTTCTGACATCTTTCCGTCTTTCCACTCCAAACGAACGCCAATCAGCTTCTCTACTTTTCCGTTTTTACCTTCAAAACGTTTTGTGGCCACAGACCAATCGCGCTCACAACCCTCTTCATGCGAGGAAGATGTGCGTAATTTCGTTGGCCAATAGGGCCATACCAAAGACTTGTTTTCTTCTTCTGGGGGCTGAGGCAATAACTCAAACTGAGTCACTTTACTTGCACCATGTCGATTGGAGGTACCTACGCAATCAGAACCAGTATCACCACCGCCAATTACAACCACATGTTTGTCAGTAGCGCGAATCTCATTCTTCAAATCACCTGCATTTTCTTTGTTCTGAGGAATCAAAAATTCTAGGGCGTAATGCACACCAGCCAACTCACGGCCAGGAACTGGTAAATCACGGGGCTGCTCTGCACCACCAGTGATAACCACTGCATCAAAATCTTTCATCAGCTGATCTGGTGAAACAGTTTTAGTGGCGTAGTTTTTCACCTCAACACCAATTGCTTCTTTGCCGATGAAGACGCTGGTTTCAAACTTCACGCCCTCAGCTTGCATTTGCTCAACGCGACGATCAATCAGCCACTTCTCCATTTTGAAGTCGGGGATACCATAACGCAGCAATCCACCAACTCGGTCATTTTTTTCGAAGACGGTAACATCGTGACCCACGCGTGCCAATTGTTGGGCGGCAGCCATACCGGCAGGTCCGCCACCAACCACCGCAACTTTTTTACCGGTCTTTGTTTTAGAGGGTTGAGGCTTAACCCAACCATTTTCCCAGCCCTTATCAATAATCGCGTGTTCAATTGATTTAATTCCGACCGGCGCCTTATTGATACCCAAGGTACAAGCAGCCTCACATGGTGCAGGGCAAATACGTCCCGTGAATTCCGGAAAGTTATTAGTGGATTGCAATACTTCTAAGGCATTTTTCCAATCATTATGAAATACCAAATCATTGAAGTCTGGAATGATGTTGTTTACAGGGCATCCGCTATTACAGAATGGAATACCACAATCCATGCAACGTGCACCTTGTACTTTGGCCTCTTCATCTGTCAGAGCTTTCACAAACTCTTTGTAATGATGTAAACGTTTTACAGGAGCCTCGTAGGTTTCATCTACCCGTTCAAACTCCATAAATCCAGTGACCTTACCCATATCTAATCCTTAATATCTTTTCTTTAGCATTGATCAAGCAGCAACAGGAGCATTTTGGGATTTTTCCCAGAGCTCGCCTAAGGCACGCTTGTACTCAGTTGGAAGCACCTTCACAAAGCGGGCACGGGATTTATCCCAATCAGCCAAGAGTGATTTAGCGCGTTCTGATCCGGTATAACGGAAATGGCGCTCAATCAATCCTTTGAGAATCTGCTCATCAGTTAAACGTTCACCACCATCTTTAACATCAACGGGCGCATGCCATTGAGACTTAGGCATTTTGGCAATCTGCTCAGCGGAAGGCAAAACTTTTTCAAGGCTTGCCATGCTGGTATTGCAACGTTTCTCAAATAAACCATCTTCGTCGTACACATAAGCAATACCACCACTCATGCCCGCAGCAAAATTGCGGCCTGTGTTGCCTAAGACCACAACCGTTCCGCCAGTCATGTATTCGCAACCGTGATCGCCTGTGCCCTCAACGACTGCCGTAGCTCCAGAGTTGCGGACTGCAAAACGCTCACCAGCAACGCCATTAAAGAAGGCTTCACCACCAATAGCACCATATAGAACCGTATTACCAACAATAATGTTACGAGCAGTATCGCCACGGAACTCATGGGGAGCGCGCACGATGACACGACCACCGGACAATCCTTTGCCCACATAGTCATTGCCGTCACCGACTAAATCAAGCGTAACGCCCTTGGCTAAGAATGCTGCAAAGCTCTGGCCAGCCGTACCATTTAATTGAATATGAATAGTGTCATCTGGTAAGCCAGCATGGCCATAGCGCTGAGCAACATCGCCCGATAACATCGCGCCCACCGTACGATTAACGTTCTTTACAGGAACAATGAAAGAAACTTTCTCGCCACGCTCTAAAGCAGGCTCGCTCTTCTCAATCAAAATATTATCGAGCGCACTACCTAAGCCATGCTCTTGTGTAAGCACTTGATAGCGCGGTACATCGGCAGCAACATCGATCTGAGCAAAAATTTTGCTGAAATCTAAGCCATGTACTTTCCAGTTCTCAATACCCTTGCGAGTATCTAATAAATCGACTCGGCCAATTAACTCATCAAACTTACGAATACCCAGTTGCGCCATAATCTCGCGCGCCTCTTCGGCAATAAAGAAGAAGAAATTCACTACATGCTCTGGCTTGCCAGAAAACTTTTTACGTAATTCAGGGTCTTGCGTTGCAACACCAACTGGGCAAGTATTTAAATGACACTTACGCATCATGATGCAACCTTCAACGACCAATGGTGCTGTAGCGAAGCCGAATTCATCTGCACCCAAGAGTGCGCCGATCACAACATCGCGACCTGTCTTCATTTGACCATCGGCCTGAACGCGGATACGACTGCGCAAACCATTCAATACTAAGGTTTGTTGGGTTTCAGCTAAGCCAAGTTCCCATGGGGAACCAGCATGTTTAATGGAAGAAAGCGGGGAAGCGCCTGTACCGCCATCGTGTCCAGCAATCACTACATGATCTGCTTTTGCTTTTGCAACACCAGCAGCAATCGTGCCGACACCAACTTCCGAAACCAACTTCACTGAGATATCTGCGGCAGGATTCACATTCTTTAAATCATGAATCAGCTGAGCCAAATCTTCAATTGAATAAATGTCATGGTGTGGAGGAGGAGAAATCAAACCAACGCCTGGTACTGAGAAACGCAGCATGCCAATATAGTCAGACACTTTTCCACCAGGGAGTTGACCGCCCTCACCTGGCTTAGCGCCTTGCGCCATTTTGATCTGAATTTGATCAGCAGAGCGCAAATATTCAGTTGTTACCCCAAAGCGCCCAGAAGCAACCTGCTTAATTTTGGAGCGTAATGAATCACCGTCTTGTAAAGGAATATTCACTTCGACCACGTCATCACCTAAGATGCTCGCTAAAGTTTCGCCCTGCTTAATCGGAATACCTTTTAATTCTTTAACATAACGATTAGGATCTTCACCGCCTTCACCCGTATTCGATTTACCACCGATACGATTCATAGCAATTGCTAAAGTCGCATGCGCCTCAGTCGAGATTGAACCCAAAGACATTGCACCGGTAGCAAAGCGCTTCACAATCTCTTTGGCTGGCTCTACTTCATCTAAGGGAATTGCTTTAGCTGGATCAATCTTGAACTCGAATAAACCACGCAAGGTCATTTGACGCTTACTTTGATCATTGATGATGTTGGCGTACTCTTTATAGGTCTGATACCCCTTCTCGATACCAATGCGAGTTGAATGCTGTAGTTTTGCAATCGTGTCAGGCGTCCACATATGGTTTTCACCACGGATACGGAAAGCATATTCACCACCGGCATCGAGCATGTCCTCTAAAACAGGATCATCGCCAAATGCAGCTTGGTGCATTCTTAAGGCCTCCTCAGCAACATCAAATACTCCGATGCCGCCAACATTTGAAGGCGTACCCTTGAAGTATTGATTGATCACTTCTGGATTTAAACCAATCGCCTCAAAAATTTGTGAGCCGGTATATGACATATAAGTAGAGATGCCCATCTTGGACATCACTTTTTGCAAGCCCTTACCGACGGCTTTGACGTAGTTCTTGATGGCTTTCTCAGGGGACAAATCACCTGTGAGACCTTTTGCCATCTCGGCAAGTGTTTCCATTGCAAGATAGGGATGAATAGCTTCTGCACCATAGCCAGCCAAGAGTGCAAAGTGATGCGTCTCTCGCGCGCTTCCGGTTTCGACTACAAGGCCTACACTGGTGCGTAATCCTTTTTCAACCAGATGCTGATGAATTGCGGAAGTGGCTAATAACGCAGGAATGGCAACGTGTTGCTCATCCACTTGACGATCGCTCACAATCAAAATGTTATAGCCCGAACGAACGGCATCTGCAGCTTCAGCACAGAGTGAGGCAAGTCGAGCCTCAATACCGGCCTTACCCCAAGCAGCTGGGTAGCAGATATCAAGCTCATATGAGCGGAACTTACCATTAGTGTAATGACCAATATGACGAATCTTAGTGATGTCATCAAAGTCCAAAATAGGTTGACTGACTTCCAAGCGCATTGGTGGATTGATATTGTTGGTATCAAGCAGATTAGGCTTAGGCCCAATGAAAGAAACTAAAGACATCACCATGTTTTCGCGAATCGGATCAATCGGAGGATTGGTCACTTGCGCAAACAATTGCTTAAAGTAGTTATAGAGTGGCTTGTTCTTATTAGAGAGCACAGCCAATGGGCTGTCATTACCCATGGATCCAATTGCCTCTTCTCCATTTTGAGCCATTGGTGCCATCAGATATTTAATATCTTCTTGGGTGTATGCAAATGCTTGCTGACGATCTAATAGTTTTGCAGCAGGACGGATCGTCATCTTCTCATCGATCAAATCCGCTTTGCTTGCATCCACTTCATCGAGCTTGATGCGCACTGCGTCAATCCAGCTCTTATATGGCTTCGCTTTCGAAACTGCATTTTTAAGCTCGACGTCATCAATAATGCGTCCTTGCTCCATATCAATCATGAACATCTTGCCAGGTTGCAAGCGCCATTTCTGAACAATCTTGCTTTCTGGAATTGACAGGACCCCTGCTTCAGATGCCATGATGACCAAATCATCATCAGTCACATAGTAACGTGCAGGACGTAACCCATTACGATCAAGCGTTGCGCCAATTTGACGTCCATCTGTAAATGCCATCGCTGCAGGACCATCCCAAGGCTCCATCATCGATGCGTGATACTCGTAAAACGCACGACGGTTATCGTCCATCAAAGTGTGCTGTTCCCATGCTTCTGGAATCATCATCATCATGGCTTGCGCCAGTGGATACCCCGCCATGACTAGTAACTCTAAGCAGTTATCAAAGCAAGCAGTATCTGATTGACCTGGATAGATCAGTGGCCATAATTTTTTGAGGTCATCACCTAACACTGGTGAGCTAATTGCGCCCTCACGAGCATTGACCCAATTGACGTTACCCTTAACGGTATTGATTTCTCCGTTATGCGCAATCATGCGATAGGGATGAGCTAGTTCCCAGGCAGGGAATGTATTAGTTGAGAAACGTTGATGGACTAACGCTAAGGCTGAGACAGTGCGCTCATCCTGTAAATCTTCGTAATAAGCTCCCACTTGGTTTGCCAAGAGTAGGCCTTTATAAACAATAGTGCGAGCAGACATTGAGGCAACAAAATATTCTTTGCCATGCTTCAAATGCAAATCCTGTATTGCGTGACTTGCGGTTTTCCGAATCACGTATAACTTTCGCTCTAAGGCGTCGGTCGTCATAATGTCGCGACCACGTCCAATAAAGATTTGACGTATGAACGGCTCTGTCATTCGGACGGTAGGTGACATTGGCAGCTTCACATCGATGGGTACATCTCTCCAACCGAGGACAACTTGACCTTCTAAACGAACGGTGCGCTCCAACTCTTGTTCGCATGCAAGACGAGATGCATTTTCTTTAGGCAGAAAAATCATGCCAACACCGTATTCACCTTGAGGTGGCAATGTGACGCCTTGCTTCGCCATTTCTTCGCGATACAAAGCATCGGGAATCTGAATCAAAATTCCAGCACCGTCTCCCATCAAAGGATCTGCGCCAACTGCGCCTCGATGATCCAGGTTTTCTAATATCTTCAAACCTTGAGCTACGATCTCATGCGACTTTTTACCCTTAATGTGCGCAACAAATCCTACGCCGCAGGCATCGTGTTCATTTTGGGGATCGTACAAACCTTGTGCGATTGGACGAATTTGAGTGCTAAATGATGTTTTCATGATTCTTCCGAGGGCTTTATTGGCCTTATTACTTTTGGAGGATCAAATATAGGGGAATACCCCTCACGATGCAATAGAAATTAAATGACTCTGTCCCATTTAATTTCGGGGTCACTCGTAAAAACGATTTTAATTAGGGACAGAGTCGTTACTATAGGACTCAATATCCTTAATTAGCTATAGAAAGGGTATTTTCCTTTTTAGGCCGCCCCCGATGCCGAATTTCCAGCTGATCTGGACGATCTTTAAACAACTTTTGCGCCAATGCATCGCTCAACCAGGGTTTGGAGCGTAATAGGGCTTCGGTTATTTGCCGATCTTCCCAGTGGGGCGCACCCTCCTTAATAAATCCTGCCCAAGCCATTTGCCGCTCAAAGGGGGTATTACCTAACTTCCAAAAAGATTCGTGATCGACCAACCAGGGCTCCACCTTTTGTCCAGTGTGAGATGGATAGCTGCTCCATGTTGAATCTTGGGGGCTGGATTCAAAACCAACGCGTACCGGATTTAATTCGATATAGCGCTGACAGCGCAAGAAATAACTTGGGTCAATTAAGGATGAGCGAAAACGCCCCTCCCAAATGGTGCCAGATCGATGATGCTGTTGATTGAAGTACTGTGCATAGCGCCGACCTAGAGACTGCATGGTCTTGGCTAATGAATCTGCTTTACTTGGGGTCACTAATAAATGCACATGATTAGGCATCAGAACAAAAGCATGCACTGAGCAAGCAAATTGTTTGGCAGCTTCTTTTAACCAATCGAGATAGACGCGGCGATCTTCGTCACTAAAAAATAGAGTCTGACGATTATTGCCTCTGACCATGACATGCATCGCCTGTCCAGGAATGACTGTGCGAGCTTGTCGTGCCATTAAATAAAGATTATTGAAGTTCGCGCACACCGCCATTAGGCGCAAACTCAGGAATAAACCAATCCCCATCAAACTGAGTAACACCATCTGGTACCTCGCGAGATTCTTGAGGAACCCCTTTTAAAGCAACTCCCATATACGAGATCCACATTGGTAATGCGAGTCCTCCACCAGTTTCTTTATCACCCAAACTTTCGGGCTTATCAAAACCAATCCAAGCGATCGCAACTAGCTTTGGGTTATATCCTGCAAACCAAGCATCATGAGATTCATTGGTAGTACCAGTTTTTCCTGCAATATCAGTTCGACCCAACTTAGCGCGCGCACTAGCAGCTGTTCCAGTTTTAGTTACTTCTTGCAACAAACTATCCATCACAAAGGCTGTACGCTTATCAAGCACTCGACTTGCATCTTCACCAGCACGAACAGGTTTTGCTTCAAATAAGACATTGCCTTTGGTATCAATCATCCTATCGATCAAGTAGGGCTCCACTTGATAGCCGCCATTTGCAAATACGCTATATGCGGTTGCCATCTGTAAAGGAGTTACTGAACCCGCGCCCAAGGCAATCGTTAAATACGGCGGATGCTTTTCAGGATCAAAGCCAAAACGCTTTACGTATTCTTGAGCATACGAAGGTCCAATGGCGCGCACGATTCTGACTGACACTAAATTTTTAGACTTGGCTAGGGCATTGCGCAAACGCATCATGCCGTCATATTTACCATCATAGTTTTTAGGCTCCCACACCTGACTACCAGTCTCCAGACTGCCTATCGATAGGGGTGCATCATTAACCATCGTGCTTGGAGAGAACCCCTTTTCCAGAGCGGCAGCGTAAATGAATGGTTTAAAGGAAGAGCCAGGCTGACGCCAAGCTTGTGTCACGTGATTGAACTGATTACGCCTGAAATCAAACCCGCCGACTAAAGATAAGATCGCGCCATTCTGAGCATTCATTGAAACAAATGCTGCCTCAACCTGAGGTAGCTGCGCTAACTTCCATACGCCATCATCAGTTTGTAATAAGCGCACCACGGAACCAGGGCGAAGTTTTTTCTTAGGCTGAGCACTATCAGTTAACGAAGCACTCGCCAATTTCAATGCATCACCCTTTAAAGTGATGACATCGCCAGTTGAAATAATCACTTGTAACTCTTTAGGCTTAGCATCCAGAACGATTCCCGATTGCAAATCGTCTAACTGCGGATATGCCAGCAAGGCATCATCTATCACTTTCTGACGCTTTGCTTGATCATCAGGCAAATTAACAAATCCCTCTGGCCCACGATAGGCGTGACGCAGATCATATTCAAAAATTCCGCGGCGCACAGCCTTATAAGCGGCATCCTGATCTGCTTTGAGAATAGTTGTATACACATCGATGCCTTGTGAATAAATGACATCGCCATATTGGGCATAGAGTAATTGGCGAACCATCTCAGCAGGAAAATCTGCGCGCGTACTAAATTCATTACCAAGTCCACGAATATGCAACTCTTCCGCAATCGCCTTCTGATATTCCTCTGGAGTGATGTAGCCCAAATCTCGCATACGACCCAAGATATAGGTTTGCCGCATTTTGGCTCGACGGAAATTGGTCACTGGGTTATACGCCGATGGGGCTTTAGGTAAGCCTGCCAGCATCGCTGCCTCGGCAGTGCTGATGTCTTTTAACTCTTTACCAAAATAAATTTGGGCGGCACTTGAAAAACCAAATGCTCTTTGGCCCAAAAAGATCTGGTTCATATAGATTTCCAGGATCTTGTCTTTGCTTAGCTGAGACTCGATTTCCCAGGCAAGTAAAACTTCGTAAATTTTTCTACTAAAGGTTTTTTCATTACTCAGAAAGAAATTTCGAGCCACTTGCATCGTAATCGTAGAGGCTCCCTGCGCAAGGTGTCCTCGCATATTGGCTAGGCCTGCCCGCAAAACACCGACATAGTCCACGCCACCATGTGAGTAGAAGCGGTCATCTTCGGTAGCGATAACCGCATTTCTCATCACCAAGGGCATGTCAGCTAAGGGAATCACTTTACGACGCTCTTCCCCAAATTCTCCAATTAACACTTTATCGGCGGTATAGACACGAAGTGGAGTTTTGGGGTTGTAGTCCACCAATGCTGAAATCTTCGGCAAGTTTGGCTTAGCAACCAAAAACGCATAGCCCAGCAAGAGAACAAACATCACCCCAATCGCCATCCCCATCACAAACAGAGCCTTAATTAGGGGGCTGCCTGATTTAGCAAATGTGGGTGGATTTGCACGAAAATCCCGTGGACGCCGATTGGGCTGTGGATTGGACCGCTGATTCTGCGGTGGCCGGTCTTTTGGGGGGAGAGCCATATGAGCAAATTATAGGCGTGGCCATCCAATCTAACCATGTTTTCTGACCTTGTTCTCAGAGCAGACTGATGGTTTTTTATCACCGCCAGCTTAAGAATATGGCATGCCTACACGCCATATTTCCCCTCAATCCTTTGATGATATTTTGAGCGAGCTTGGAGATGATCCAGCCATCCCCGATCCTCAAGGAATTCGTAAACCTAATGCGCCTCAAACGGATCCCCAGGTCAATCGCTCGTCGAGATTTGTTCAGTCCAATAAGTCGCTTTTTCGGGATGGATTCCTAGGTCCCTCAAATCATATTTTGGTTTTGTTGGGCAGCCTTTTACTCTGCCTCGCAGCAGCCTTTCTCACCCATTTATGGCTCAGCCAAACTCAGGCGCCAGAAGAAAACCCGATCTTTTTGAAGCTTGAAAAAGACCTTCAAAAGATGATGAAAGAAATGGAAACGCTTAAAAATGATCAAGCAGATGAGATTGATGAGCTATATTCAGTAATAGATGAATTAGAAGTGAGTATTCACTCATTAAAGAAATTGAAGGGCTCTGTTGCTCCCGCACCCAGAGGTAAGGTGGCCTTGGATGAGCTCGCGCTCCAGCCTTGGCAGTTCCTAGGAAGCGTAGAAATCGGAGGTATTCAACAAGCTCTTTTACATAATGGAAAAACCAATCTTTTTATCAACAAGGGTGATCTTGTATGGGGGTCTTGGCGTCTGCAAGAGATTAAAAAAGATGAAGTCTTATTGGTGAACTCTGAGGGCAAATTATTTGCCCTGAAAGCTAAAAATAGTCGATGAAAAAGCTGCTTATGGCGGGGCTAATTTGCCTCAGTTTTCTATCGCCGTGGAATAACCCCGCCCGAGGGAATTCCCATCAGGAGGGCTTTTCTCAAACCTTGATTAGCTTAGATTTTCCTCAGATCGAAATGAGAGATTTATTGCAGACTTTGGCAAGAATTGGAAACACCAATTTTTTACTGAGTGAATCTATTCAAGGACAGATTTCAATTGACCTGAAAAATACCCCTTGGCACACGGCCCTGCATTCGATACTTGCCAGCAGAGGTTTGCGCCTTCAGAGATACGGCGATATTTACTGGATTGGACCTCATTCTGAAATCCAGGCATTTCAGAAACATCGTCGGGAGGACGCTGCCCTTCCTTTTGGGGGTGATCATATCAATAGCCCAAGGCAGATATTGATAGAGGCCCGCATCGTTGAGGCAGATCAGCGGTTTGCTCGAGAGCTGGGTATGAAGCTGGCTTACCAAGCCAAAAACGCCTCTTTGCAGGATACAAAAACTTTTTCCGGAAATATCGATTTATCAGGCGCTGGTTTAAATGGCTTTAATCCTGCCACTCTGGCTGCAACCCTGATTTCTCGTGATGCTAGCCGTTTGCTGCAATTTGAGCTCTCAGCGCTGGAATCCGATGGGCAGGGGAAAATTCTTTCCAATCCACGCATCATGACTGGCGACCAAGTAAAAGCGACAATTGAGCAGGGTACAGAACTGCCCTATCAAGTGAGCAGTCAAAGTGGGAGCAAGCTGCAATTTAGGAAGGCAAATCTTCGCCTAGAGGTCATGCCTAAGATTCATCCGGACGGGAAAATTTCTATGCTGGTAGGGATCAATAAAGATACGGTCGGCATGAAAACAGAACAGGGATACGCGATTGACACCAAAAACCTGAGTTCTGAGGTTACTGTAGAAAATGGCGGTACAGCCATTATTGGCGGGATCTTTCAAACTACCGAGCGCGAGGATGAGGTCAAGATTCCCTTATTGGGTGACATCCCCCTGCTTGGCCATTTATTTCGTCATAAGTCAAAGCTACAAGACAAAACTGAGCTCCTAGTCTTTTTAACTCCTACCGTCTTAGATAAACCCTAATAAAATCAGTGGGTGAACTCCTCAAGTAACAACATCTTTCTAATTGGCCTTATGGGTGCCGGCAAGTCAACTGTTGGCAAACTGCTGGCTAAAAAATTGGGGCATCAATTTATTGATGTTGATCATGTCATTGAAGAGCGTTGTGGTGTCAAGATACCCCTCATTTTTGAGATGGAGGGCGAAGCTGGTTTTCGAAAACGTGAAGCACAAGCCCTTGATCAAGCAAGCTCTGGCAGTGATATTGTTTTGGCTACCGGTGGTGGCGCAGTTCTGTTACCCGAGAATCGCCAGCTATTAAGTGAACGGGGCACGGTTGTCTACTTACATGCTAATCCTGTTGAACTATGGCATCGCACCAAAGGGAGCGATAACCGCCCCCTGTTGAAAAACGGGGATGCTCGAAAGATTCTGGAGGAGCTCTATACCTTTCGAGATCCGCTCTATCGTGAAATCGCCGATCATATTATTGAAACCGGTAAACCCAGTGTGAATCAATTGGTTCATACTTTAATGATGCAACTTGAACTCTCCCAATGAAAACACTGAAAGTTGATCTCGGTCAAAGAAGCTATCCAATCTTTATTGGCTCCGATTTAATTGATCGGCCAGAACTATTTGAGGCTTGCGCTAAAGCTAGCTCTATTTATATAGTTACCAATACTACTGTGGCACCACTCTATGCAGAGCGCCTGAGTAAAACGCTTGCAAGTTTTGGAAAGTCCGTCAGAACGATTGCGCTTCCAGATGGTGAATCATTTAAAGATTGGAAAAATCTCCAAACCATCTTCGATGAACTGCTAAAGCATGGCGCTGATCGGCAGACTGTTCTCGTCGCACTCGGTGGTGGTGTTATCGGTGATATGACTGGTTTTGCTGCGGCGAGTTTTATGCGTGGCATCCGCTTTATTCAAGTGCCAACCACACTACTTTCCCAAGTAGATTCTTCAGTTGGCGGTAAGACTGGTATCAATCATCCACTGGGCAAAAATATGATTGGGGCATTTCATCAGCCGATTGCAGTGATTGCAGACTTGAGCACTCTAAAAACTTTACCGCCTCGAGAACTTTCGGCCGGTCTTGCTGAAGTGATCAAACATGGTGCTATTGCTGATGCTAGTTTCTTGGATTGGATTGAAGCGAATACAAGCGCTCTACTAGCCTGTGATATCGAAGCAATGTCACACGCAGTCTTGCGGTCCTGTGAAATTAAGTCAGCAGTAGTTTCTGCAGATGAAAGAGAAGGTGGGGTTCGGGCTACGCTCAATTTTGGCCATACCTTTGGGCATGCGATTGAAGCAGGTATGGGCTATGGAGAATGGCTGCATGGTGAAGCTGTGGGCTGCGGTATGGTGATGGGCGCTAAGCTATCCTGCCTTTTGAAAAAAATTACCCAAACCGATGCGGATCGCTTGACCCGCATCATTCATGCAATGCATCTTCCAACTACAGCCCCAAAATTTGGTGCAGACCGTTATATCGAGTTAATGCAGGTGGATAAAAAAGCTGAGGGCGGACAAATTCGTTATGTACTTTTAGAACAAATTGGTAAAGCCTATATTGCCACCGCACCCCATGAGGCAGTTATCGAAACTTTACTAGCTACGGGTGCAGCTTAATTTTGACAGGCTTGCCTGCTTGAGTACTGGCAAACTCTGATAGATCACTCATCAGCTCACGGCCCGTTTTAGTATCAAGCCACAATGGCTGAGTTTGAGTTCCTGACCACCGATAGTGATAACCCCCTGACTTTGCTGCAACCCAAATCTCATGCAATGGGGGTTGGGTGTTCACCACAATCACGCTGCGATCTCGAAAGCGGATATTAATGACATTGCCTCCTTGACGCTCGATATCTAAATCCAGATCTAACTCCTCGTCGGCAGCTTCCAAAGCAAGTTCAATCGATTGCAAAACTTGCCCTCCCAGCCGATGGAACTGTTTGTCATCAATCTTTTCTACATTAGCCTGATTTGGCGTCATCGCGGAGTCCTGCATGCTATATTCAATCATTCGTTTTAGAGATATTCATGATAGCGATTCTTATCAGAACCCTGCTGATTACCCTCCTAATGTCCCTAGTGGGATGTGGGGTTAGGGGACCACTTTATTTGCCAAATGTGCCACCTGCTCCAATACCTCCAAGTGAACCAGAGCCTCAGGGTATTCTGTACCCCGCTCCTGCGCCAAAATGACTAGCGCAATTCCTCTACCCCATCTCAGCGGATTTACAGAGCGTAATGGCATCTGGTATGCCGAAGAAATTCCTTTAGCCGATCTCGCAAAAGAGTTTGGCACCCCGCTTTACGTCTACAGCAAGAAAGCATTGACAGAGGCTTATAAAGCATATGATCGCGCTTGCGTTGATGCCAAAGGCGAGCGCCGTGCACGCGTTCATTACGCCATGAAAGCCAATAGCAATTTAGCAGTGATTGATTGCTTTAAAAATCTTGGGGCCGGTTTTGATCTAGTTAGTGGCGGTGAATTAGCGCGTGCCCTAACGATAGGTGCAGAACCCTCAAGCTTGGTATTTGCTGGCGTTGGTAAGTCTGCAGCAGAAATTGCTCAAGCTCTCAAAGTGGGAGTGAAGTGTATTAATGTGGAATCGATTGCGGAGCTCCACAAAATTAATCGCGTTGCAAAAGAGCTAAACTGCCGTGCCCCGATTTCTTTACGAGTCAATCCAGATGTCGACGCACAAACTCATCCTTATATCTCTACTGGATTAAAGGGAAATAAATTTGGGATCGCTTATTACGAAGTTTTAAAAACGTATCGTGAGGCAGCTCAACTTTCTCAAATTGATATTGTCGGCATTGACTGTCATATCGGCTCTCAAATTACAACGACAGAGCCTTACCTTGATGCGCTTGATAAAGTATTAGATCTAGTCGAGCAACTCAAAAAGGAAGGGATCATTATTCATCACCTAGATCTGGGTGGTGGCCTCGGAATTGCTTATGGAGCAGAAACTCCGCCAGACATCACAGAGTTCACGAATGCCCTTCTCAATCGCATTACCGAGCGAGGTTTTTCTCATTTAGACGTGATTCTGGAACCAGGCAGATCACTAGTTGGTAATGCTGGGGTTCTATTAACTCAAGTGGAATACCTCAAGCCTGGGACAGAAAAAAACTTCTGCATTGTGGATGCAGCAATGACCGAGTTGTTGCGTCCCGCTTTATATGAAGCGCATCATGGCATTGTGCCAATCGAGAAAAAGTCAGCCAAGACTGTTATTTATGATGTCGTTGGGCCCGTTTGTGAATCTGGTGATTGGCTTGGTAGAGACCGTGCGCTGGCTATTGAGGAAGGCGATGTATTGGCCATTCTTTCTGCTGGTGCATATGGCTTTGTCATGGCCTCGAACTACAACACACGTCCAATGCCTGCAGAAATCTTGGTGGATGGAAAAAATGCTTATGTTGTGCGAAAGCGTCAAAAGCTAGTAGATCTTTTTGCGCATGAAACAGTTCCATTGAAGTAATTTGAGAATACTGAGGCAATAAAAAACCCCGCTACATCTGCGGGGTTTTATTTTTTAAGGGTAGCTGTAATTAATGCAAGCCAGCCATGTAATCCGCAACTGCTTTCATTTCTTGATCTGACAACTTGCTACTGATCATATTCATTTGAATATTTTTGCGAGTACCTTCATGGAAATTCATCAATTGGTTATAAGAGTATTCAGCCCACTGCCCACCTTGACGAGGATATTGCGCTGGAATTCCTGCACCATTTGGGCTATGGCAAGCCGCGCAAGCTGGTACACCTTTAGATGCAATACCACCACGATAAATACTCTGACCCAACTCAATCGTGTCTTTATTTTGAGCAACGCCTTCAGAAGGTGTCTGCTTGGCGAGATAAGCAGCAATATTGGCCATATCCTGATCGGTTAAGGGCATTGCCATACCCATCATGACCGCGTTAGCACGTGTGCCCTCTTTGAAATTATGTAGCTGCTTAGCGAGGTAAGCTGCATGTTGACCAGCTAATTTAGGCCATGTCCCAACAGCGCTTTGGCCTTTAGGCCCATGGCAAGTAATACAGGCTACAACCCCGCGAGTGGCGTCACCGCCGTTATAAAGGGCCTCACCAGCAGCCAGATCGATCGCTGGCTTGGTAGGCGCGGCCTCCTGAGCAGCAGGAGCAGCTGATTCAGCTTGAGCAAGTGCAGGCAAGCCGAAGCCTAGAATGAGGGAAATGGCTAAAAACCCAGTTAATTTGGAGATTTGAGAGCTTTGACGCATTATGTTTACCTTGGCAAAAATTCCTAAAAGTGTTTGGGCCCTGCATTTACAACCTTTTGCCCGACACCATGAGATATTTCATGATTTTGCGTGATTTTACAATAGCTTCTATACATGTCTAAACTCTTTCAAGCCCGATTTTCGACCACGGTCAATGACACCCATTGCCTGCCTGGCGCCCCCCTCCGTGAGGTGGCCTTCGCGGGCCGCTCCAATGCCGGTAAATCGAGCGCAATAAACGTCCTTTGTAACCAAAAAAGACTCGCTTTTGCCAGTAAAACCCCCGGCCGAACCCAGCACATCAACTATTTCGGTCTTTTTGCAAAAGATGATCTTTTAGCCTATTTAGTGGACTTACCAGGGTATGGTTTTGCCGCAGTAAACCATGAAACCAAATACCACTGGAATGCGCTTCTGAGCGACTATCTTCAGGAGCGGGAGCAGTTAGTAGGCATGGTTTTGATTGTGGATGCCCGCCGAGGAATTACCGACCTCGACGAGCAAATGATTCGATGGTTCGTACCTACCGGAAAGCCGATTCATATTTTGCTCAGCAAGTGCGATAAGCTCAATAAGAGCGAATGTAAGCATGCATTAGAGGCTGTCAAAAAACAGTTGCAGCAGTATGATCCAAATCTTCCAGACGGCACTGGTGAATCCAAACAACTTACGGCACAATTATTCTCTAGCACCAAACGCATTGGGCTTGAAGAAGCCGATAATCTGATTATTAAATGGTTATTTGAAGCAAACACTCATGAAGATGAAACAATCAGCTAATCCCTTATTACAGTTTCCAGCACATCGTCCACGCCGCATGCGACGCAATGATTGGTCTCGTCGCATGATGCAAGAAAATAGTCTCAGTGCGAATAATTTGATTTATCCGGTCTTTTTGCTTGATGGGAAAAATCAGTCTGAAGCTGTTGCATCTATGCCAGGGGTAAATCGTCTCTCGCTCGATTTGTTATTACCAGTTGCGCAAGAGTGTGTTGATCTCGGCATTCCGGTATTGGCGCTCTTTCCGGTAATTGATCCCGCCCTTAAAACACCTGATGGTAAAGAGGCAACGAATCCCAATGGCTTGGTTCCAAAAGCAGTAAGAGAACTCAAAAAACAGTTTCCTCATCTGGGCATCATGACTGATGTCGCCCTCGATCCCTATACCAGCCATGGTCAAGATGGAGTACTAGATTCTGCTGGCTACATTCTCAATGATGAGACTTCTGCAATCTTAGTTCAGCAAGCGCTAACTCAAGCAGAGGCTGGGGTCGATATTGTTGCGCCGTCGGACATGATGGATGGACGTATTGGCAAAATTCGTGAAGCACTTGAACAAAAAAATTTGATTCACACTATGATCATGGCCTACTCTGCAAAATATGCATCTGCTTTTTATGGTCCATTTCGTGATGCGGTTGGCTCAGCAAAAAATTTAGGTAAGGCTGATAAAAAAACCTACCAAATGGATGCAAGCAATAGTGATGAGGCTTTGAGAGAAATTGCTCTCGATATCAATGAAGGCGCCGACATGGTGATGGTCAAACCTGGCATGCCCTACTTAGATATTGTGCGTCGAGTAAAAGATTTTTTTGAATATCCCACTTATGCCTATCAAGTCAGTGGTGAATACGCCATGCTCAAAGCAGCCGCCCAAAATGGTTGGCTTGATCATGATGCCGTCATGATTGAGTCACTCTTGGCATTTAGACGTGCTGGTGCAGATGGTGTTCTTACTTACTTTGCTATAGAAGCTGCTCGCTATCTAAAAGCCAAGGCTTAATTATTTTTTTGCCGCAATCTCTGAAAGCGCCATGGCGAAGGGCTCTGGAGACATATAGCCAACGATTCTTTTTTGTTTGAGCTCACCGGTATCTGAATTAAAAAACAAAATAGCAGGCGGCCCAAAGAGACCAAAACGTTTGAGTAACTCTTTGTTTTCTGGAGTATTGCTGGTTACATCTGCCTGTAGTAAAACAAAATTCTGCATTTCTTTACTGACTTCAGGATTGCTAAAAGTATTAAGCTCCATCTCTTTGCAGCTAATACACCAATCCGCATAAAAGTCTAAAAGTACGGGTCGCTTGGCCTCTTTTGCTAAAGCCAACTGCTGGTCTAACTCAGAAATTGAACTCACTAATCTGAAATGAAGCTCTCCGAGTTGGCGAGTTACTTGTGCATCTTGCTTTGAAGTGGCATCCTGAAATAACGGACTTGCAATCCAAATTGCTGTGAATACTAACAATACGCCTAAAGCACGTTGCAGCCATACCATCCATATTCCAGTAGATGGAATCAAAATACGCGCTTCTATAGCAATGAAAAATAAGGGCAAGCCCATACCAAGCGCCATCACAAATAAAAGCCCAGCTCCTAGTGTCATTGATCCTGTTTGTGCAATAAAACCAAGTACTCCAGCTAAGGGTGCAGTGATGCAGGGGCTAGCAACCAAAGTAGAAATTCCGCCCAAGGCGAACGAACCCACAATACTGCCACCCTTCTGTTTACCAGCAATTCGATCAATTAACTGATGCCAAGAATGCGGTAGTCGCAGTTCATAAAAACCAAATAGGCTTCCTGATAAACCCAACAACAGGAGTGCAAACACGATCAGTGCTAGCGGGCTTTGTAACGCTCTTTGGGCGCTACCACCCAAGGCTGCCATGGCAATGCCTGCTAGAGAGTAAAGCATGGCCATACCTAATATATAAGCAAGCGCCAGGACACTCGCGCGCGATTTAGAAACCACCTTTCCTGCTTGACGTCCAAAAATGACACTCGACATAATGGGTAACATCGGCAACACACAGGGCGTAAATGCCAAAGTTAAGCCAAGTAGAAAGAAAGCTAAGAAGAGATAGCCAACTGAAGTCTGCTCTAAAAAATCACTGATAGCATGAACATCTTCCCGCTCACGCCAAAGATCAATCAAGCTGACAGAGTTTTTTACCTCAGCTGGGCGAGTGCCGCCCTCTAAAAGTGGCCCCGCTTTAACTCCAGGTGCAGTCAATAAGAAATACATCGTCATCGGCGGATAACAAATGCCCGCCTCTGCACAACCCTGTAGCTCAATCTCAAGATAGATAGGCTGGTTTGCAGCGCTAGCCACAGGAATAAAAACCTCAAAGGGCTGCTTATAAATCTGTAAATTTTTCTGAAAAGTGGGATCAAACTTTTCAATGCCGACTGGTAAATTGGGTGTGAATGTAGAAAGTTTTTTCTGCTCTCTACCAAGCTGAAAATGTAAGGCCTCTTTATAAAGGTAATAACCTTTGACAGGGGCAAACTGAATTGCAATTTCGCTACCATCAGCTGACCATGAAGTCTCGACTAAAAAAGCTTTTTCAGGAGGCAAAAAATCAGGAGCTGCTTTAGCCTGGTTAAAAAACAAGCTAAAGATAAAAATGCTACACAGCAAGGATTTCAAATATTTACTCATTTACTCATCAGTTCAGCTTCAACCCATTGTCCATATTGCTGCTCATACTCGACTGGAGTAAATGCCATTATTTCAGGTAAGTCATAGGGATGGTTATTTTGAATAAAGACCTGAATCTCTTCCCAAAGCGCCCTACTCGTTTTAGCAGATAACAGCACTTCGTTCTCTTCGCAAATTTTGCCATCCCAGCGATAAATTGACTTCACGCCCTGCTGTATCTGAACACAGGCTGCCAGGCGATTCTCGACTAATTTACGTGCGATAGTCTGCGCTTCCTCAAGCGTAGGCAAACTAGTAATGACGATGAGTAGTGCAGAATGTGCAGTCATAAGCTTAGCGCTGATATCTAAATGAAAAAAGCCAGACCGAAGCCTGGCTTTTCAATATACCTGAAGGACTTAAGCCTCTTCAGCTACAACAGTTTCTTCAACTTCTGGGCGATCAACCAACTCAACCAAAGCCATTGGCGCATTGTCGCCAACGCGGAAACCAAACTTCAAAATGCGAAGGTAGCCACCTGGACGAGTTGCATAGCGCGGGCCGAGTTCAGTAAAGAGCTTGGCAACGATATCGCGATCGCGGGTACGATTAAATGCCAAACGACGGTTTGCCAAGTTATCTTTTTTACCCAAAGTAATTAAAGGCTCAACAACCATGCGCAATTCCTTTGCTTTTGGCAAAGTCGTTTTAATGACTTCATGCTCCAAAAGTGAATTGGACATATTACGAAGCATCGCTAAGCGGTGCGACGATGTTCTATTGAGTTTGCGTAAGCCGTTTCCGTGACGCATGATACTTCCTTTCTAATTATTTCTCGAGACTGGCTGGTGGCCAGGTTTCGATCTTCATGCCCAGACTTAAACCACGAGCCGCTAAAACATCTTTAATTTCATTCAAAGATTTACGACCTAAGTTTGGAGTCTTCAGCAATTCATTTTCGGTACGCTGAATCAAGTCGCCAATGTAGTAAATATTTTCAGCCTTCAAGCAGTTTGCAGAGCGTACTGTGAGTTCGAGATCATCTACTGGGCGCATCAACATTGGATCAACCATAGATGAGCGGCTTGGTGCGAGATCGCCAGAAACTTCACTACTTTCGAGAGCAGCAAATACAACCAACTGGTCAACCAAGATGCTTGCAGCTTGACGAATTGCTTCTTCAGGAGACAAAACACCATTAGTTTCAATAGTCATTACCAAGCGGTCTAAGTCAGTACGCTGCTCAACACGAGCAGACTCAACTGCATAGCTCACACGGCTTACAGGGCTAAAGGAGGCGTCTAAAACAATACGGCCAATGATCTTAGTAGCTTCGTCGTGGTACTGGCGCATATTGCCAGGAACATAACCACGACCTTTTTCAACCTTGATCTGCATATCCAATTTACCACCAGCAGACAAGTGAGCAATCACGTGATCAGGATTAATAATTTCTACGTCATGTGGCAAGTCGATATCTTTTGCAGTAACAACGCCTGGGCCTTCTTTACGCAAGTTAATAGTGACTTCATCACGGGACTGTAATTTGAATACGATGCCCTTGAGGTTCAACAAGAGGTTAACGACATCTTCTTGCACTCCATCTAAAGTGGAGTACTCGTGAACTACACCAGCGATAGCAACTTCAGTTGGTGCATAACCAACCATAGAAGAAAGCAACACACGACGTAATGCATTACCCAGAGTATGGCCATAACCACGCTCGAACGGCTCCATAACAACTTTTGCCTGGTTGGCAGAAAGCGCTTCAACAGAAATAATTTTTGGTTTGAGCAAATTTGTTTGCATATTTTTTCCTTGAGAGTGCCTAATTAACGTGAATACAATTCGACGATCAAACTTTCATTAATATCACCGCTAATTTCTTCGCGGTCTGGCACTTGCTTAAACGTCCCTTCCAGCTTTGCCGCATCAACTGATACCCAGCCGATTGCAGTGGTTTGCTGAACCAAATTTAATGACTCGCTAATACGAGCTTGTTTTTTTGCTTTTTCACGAATCGCGACCACATCACCAGGTTTAACCTGAATCGATGGGATATTCACTGGGCTGCCATTCAGCAATACTGCACAATGAGAAACTAACTGACGCGCTTCAGCACGTGTTGAGCCAAAGCCCATGCGATAAACCACGTTATCAAGACGTGACTCTAATAACTGAAGCAATGTCGCACCAGTATTACCCTTGCGACGCTCAGCTTCAGCGAAGTAACGGCGGAACTGACGCTCTAAAACTCCGTAAATACGCTTAACCTTTTGCTTTTCACGCAATTGATTACCGTAGTCTGATGTTCTTGAACCAGAGGTGCGGCCATGTTGACCAGGCTTGCTGTCTAGCTTGCACTTGTCTGACAAAGCGCGACGTGCGCTCTTTAAAAATAAGTCGGTACCTTCCCGACGTGCTAATTTGGCCTTAGGCCCTAAATAACGTGCCACGATGCTTTCCTTTCTTTGCCGCAGTCTTACGACCGGCGGTGAGTTCACCCTTTAATTCAGATGAACGGTGGGCTTGATTAAAAAAATAAATAAAACTGAACTACCTAAAACAAATTAAATACGGCGACGCTTTGGAGGGCGGCAACCATTGTGTGGAACTGGTGTAACGTCCTGAATCTCGGTAATCTTGATACCTAAAGAATTCAAAGCACGAACAGCAGATTCACGACCTGGGCCTGGGCCCTTGATCTGAACTTCGAGATTCTTGATACCACACTCAACTGCAGCTTTACCGGCTACTTCAGCAGCAACCTGAGCAGCAAATGGGGTCGATTTACGGGAACCTTTAAAGCCCTGGCCGCCAGAAGTTGCCCAAGAGAGCGCATTACCCTGACGATCAGTGATCGTAATAATGGTGTTATTAAAAGAAGCGTGAACGTGGGCGATACCATCCGCAACGTTCTTTTTAACCTTCTTGCGTACACGCTGCGAAGCAGCAGATGCGGTTTGTTGTTTGGCCATGTCGATAAACTTTCTTGATTATTTCTTCAGTGCGATACCAGACTTACGTGGGCCCTTGCGGGTACGCGCATTCGTCTTGGTACGTTGTCCACGAACAGGTAAGCCTTTGCGATGGCGAACGCCACGATAGCAACCCAAGTCCATCAAACGCTTGATGTTCATTGTCACTTCACGACGTAGGTCACCCTCAGTAATGAACTTACCTACCTCATCGCGCAACTTTTCTAAGTCACTGTCGGTGAGATCTTTAATTTTTTTATCGATAGCAACACCTGTGGTTTGGCAAATTTTGTGGGCACGAGTCGTGCCGATGCCAAAAATTGCTGTCAAACCAATGACAGTGTGTTGATGATTTGGGATGTTTACCCCAGCGATACGTGCCATGAGATTTCCTCTTAATTAACCAGATCAGCCTTGACGCTGCTTATGACGTGCATCAGAAGAGCAGATCACACGCACAACACGCTTGCGCTTAATGATCTTGCAATTTCTGCAAATACACTTAACGGATGCTAAAACTTTCATAACTCACCTCTTAAAAATAGGTACTACTTAATCTTTACTTCGCTCGGAAAATAATTCTGGCTCTGGTCAGGTCGTATGGGGTCATCTCCACCGTTACCTTATCTCCCGGCAAAATTCGGATATAGTGCATCCGCATCTTTCCGGAAATGTGGCCTAGAACTACATGTCCGTTTTCTAGCTTCACGCGAAACATCGCGTTCGGCAAATTCTCTACAATCTCACCCGCCATCTGAATTACATCGTCTTTAGACATTCAGTTAGGCGCCCATCTTAAAGTTAGCTTTTTTCATCAAAGAACCATACTGTTGCTGCATGATGAATGACTGAACTTGAGCCATGAAATCCATTGCAACAACCACAATAATCAACAATGAAGTACCGCCAAAATAGAATGGCACGTTGTACTTCAACACTAAGAACTCTGGTAACAAGCACACCAGAACCATATAAATTGCACCGCCTAAGGTCAAACGCACTAGGATCTTATCGATATAACGACCAGTCTGATCGCCAGGGCGGATACCGGGTACAAATGCGCCGCTCTTCTTCAAATTGTCTGCCGTCTCACGGCTGTTAAACACTAAAGCGGTATAGAAGAAGCAGAAGAAAATGATGGCGGCAGCATATAAAATCGTATAAACAGGCTGACCTGGGGCAAGTGTTGCCGCCAAATCTTTAATGATCCGACTAAAGACATTTTTTGGCTCGCCTGAGGTAAACCAACCAGCAATAGTTGCTGGGAACAAAATGATCGAAGAAGCAAAAATTGGAGGAATAACGCCTGCCATATTTAACTTCAATGGGAAATAAGAAGATTGGCCACCGTAGACCTTATTACCAACTTGGCGCTTGGCATAGTTCACCAAGATGCGACGCTGACCACGCTCTACGAACACTACGAAATAAGTAACAGCAGCGACAATCACAACGATCATCAATGCAGAAAGAATATTCATAGAGCCGGTGCGGACTAATTCAAGCAAGCTTGCAAGTGCATTGGGGAGGCCAGAAACAATACCGCCAAAAATAATAATAGAAATACCGTTACCTAAACCGCGCTCTGTGATCTGCTCACCTAACCACATCAAGAAAATGGTTCCGGTAGTTAAAGTCACCACGGTATTGAATTCAAACATCGCTCCGGGATTAATTACTAAACCTGGTTGAGCCTGAAGTGCAACTGAAATGCCCATTGCTTGGAAAACAGCTAAAAATACAGTGCCATAGCGGGTGTACTGGGTAATTTTTCTTTGTCCAGCTTGGCCTTCTTTTTTCAAAGACTCTAAGGATGGAACAACAATTGTCATTAGCTGCATGATGATCGACGCAGAAATGTAAGGCATGATTCCCAAAGCAAAAACGGTAAAGCGCGATAAAGCACCGCCTGAGAATAAGTTAAACATTCCCAAGATGCCATCTTTTTGGCCAGCAAACAATTGGCCCAGCTGATCAGGATCAATCCCTGGTACAGGAATATGAGCTCCCAAACGATAGACGACCAAAGCCAAAATCAGGAATACCAAGCGACGACGTAAGTCGCCAAACTTGCCTCCGGATTGTGCAGTGTCAGTGCTATTGTTAGATGAGATCGCCATATTGAACTAGATACCGATTAGGCCTGCTCTACCAACTTGCCACCAGCTGCTTCAATAGCCGCTTTAGCACCAGCGGTTGCCGTAATACCCTTGAGGGTCACAGCAATCTTCAATTCACCAGTCTTGACAACCTTGACTGCATTGATCTGCTCACCAGCAAAACCATGCTGCTTAAGGACCAAGAGGTCAACTTCAGGCAGATTGATGCTTGCTAGGTCATTTAAAGTGATTTGGCCAACGTGACGACGTGTCAAGGAGACGAATCCACGCTTTGGCAAACGACGATACATTGGCATTTGACCGCCTTCGAAGCCAACTTTATGAAAACCACCTGAACGCGATTTTTGACCTTTATGACCACGACCAGCGGTTTTACCAAGACCAGAACCGATGCCGCGACCTACGCGACGACGATTTTTCTTGGAGCCAGCTGCGGGTTTGAGTGTATTGAGTTCCATATTCTTTGCCTATTAACTTGCTGATCAGTTACCGAGTACTTTGACCAGATAAGAAACTTTATTAATCATTCCGCGAACAGCAGGCGTGTCTTCCAATTCCGAAACCGAATTGATACGTCCGAGGCCTAAGCCACGAACGGTTGCACGATGGCTTTCACGTGTACCGATCAAGCTGCGAACTAATTGCAGTTTGACTTTAGAGTTTGATGTTGTCATTTGGAGTTCCTAATCTTTGAGTCTTAGCTCAGAATGTCTTCTACAGATTTGCCACGCTTGGCAGCGATTTCAGCAGGAGTGCTCATCTTGCTTAGGCCATCAATGGTTGCACGAACCATGTTGTAAGGGTTGGTTGAGCCGAGTGACTTTGCAACCACATTGGTAACACCCATTACATCAAAGATCGCGCGCATTGGACCACCAGCAATAACGCCAGTACCGTCTTTTGCGGGAGAAATCAAAACCCGTGAAGCGCCATGCTGACCAATAACTGAGTGCTGTAAGGTGCCCTTACGCAATGGAACTTTGATCATCTTGCGGCGTGCTTCGTCCATGGCTTTTTGAACCGCCACTGGAACTTCTTTTGATTTGCCTTTACCCATACCGATGCGGCCGTCACCATCGCCAACTACAGTGAGTGCAGCAAAGCCGAGAATACGGCCGCCCTTAACCACTTTAGTTACACGATTAACAGCGATCATCTTCTCGCGAAGACCATCATCACGCTCTTCGTTTTGCATTTTGGTTTGCATTTTTGCCATGTTTTTTCCTAAACCAATCTATTAGAACTTCAGGCCGGCTTCACGCGCAGCTTCAGCTAAGGCCTTAATGCGGCCGTGATAACGGTGCCCAGAACGATCAAATGCAACATCAACAACACCAGCTTTAACAGCACGCTCAGCAATTAATTTGCCAATTTGCTGTGCAGCAGCAGCATTGCCACCATTCTTGATTGCCTGGCGCAACTCTTTTTCCATCGTTGAAGCAGCAGCGAGTACTTTGGTTCCGCATGGGCTGTAAACCTGTGCAGAAATATGCGTATTGCTACGAATAACTGTTAAGCGATTGGCCAATGCTTCGGCAATGCGAATACGAGTCTGCCGAGCACGTCTTTGTCTGGATTCGTCTTTATTCATTTTCTAATCTCGCTTACTTCTTCTTGGTTTCTTTGAGATGCACAACTTCGTCAACATAACGAACACCCTTACCTTTGTATGGCTCTGGTGAACGATACGCACGAACTTCAGCTGCGACCTGGCCAACTTGCTGCTTGCTGGCGCCTTTAATAATGATTTCAGTTTGCGATGGAGTCTCCGCTTTTACACCTTTTGGCAGGTTGTAAATAATGTCGTGTGAGAAACCCAATTGCAATTTCAATGTATCGCCTTGAGCTTGAGCACGGTAACCAACGCCTACTAAGCTGAGCTTGCGCTCAAAGCCGGCGGTAACGCCAATAACCATGTTGTTAACTAAGGCGCGAGTTGTTCCTGACAATGCACCAGCTTCTGGTGAGTTGTTATTTAGTGTGACTGTCAATACACCATCAGCCTGTTGAAGGCCAACGGCTGGGTGCAAATTGTGAGTCAAAGTGCCTAATGGTCCTTTAACAGTCACATTAGCGCCGCTGATATTAATTTCAGCGCCCTTTGGAACAGTGATAGGTGATTTGCCAACGCGGGACATATTTCTCTCCTTAAGCTACGTAGCAAATAACTTCGCCGCCCACGCCAGTTGCACGTGCTTTGCGGTCAGTCATTACGCCTTGAGGGGTTGAAATAATTGCAATGCCCAAGCCATTCATGACTTCTGGAATGTCGTGGCGGCCTTTGTAGATGCGCAAACTTGGTGTCGAAACACGGTCAATACGCTCAATAACAGGACGGCCTGCATAGTATTTGAGTTCAATGTGAAGTACTGGCTTAGCCGCCTCACCTTTAACTTCAAAGCTATCGATATAGCCTTCATCCTGCAATACCTTTGCAATGGCTACTTTAACTTTTGACGACGGCATCATGACAACGGGCTTCTGCACTGCTTGCGCATTGCGGATCCGGGTCAACATGTCGGCGATTGGATCGCTAATACTCATGAGTTCTCCTAAATTCTTTCGCCGCTTACCAGCTGGCCTTGGTTAAACCAGGGATCTCGCCACGGAAGGCGATTTCACGAATCTTGCTACGGGCCAAACCAAACTTACGGAATGTGCCACGTGGACGACCGGTTAATGAACAACGATTTCTTTGACGAATCGGGCTTGCGTTACGTGGAAGTGCCTGTAGTTTCAAGCGAGCTTCATAGCGCTCCTCATCACTGCGTGATTGATCAGCAATGATTGCCTTGAGTTCAGCACGCTTGGCAGCGTACTTCTCTACAGTTTTTGCGCGCTTATTTTCGCGCTCAATTAGGGATAGTTTTGCCACGTTAGCCTCTTAATTGCGGAAAGGGAATTTGAACGCCGCTAACAAAGCTTTTGCTTCTTCGTCTGATTTAGCGGTTGTCGTAATGCTGATATTGAGACCACGGAGTGCATCAATTTTGTCGTACTCAATTTCAGGGAAAATAATTTGCTCTTTAACACCGATGTTGTAGTTGCCACGGCCATCAAATGCTTTGCCTGAGATTCCGCGGAAGTCACGAACTCGTGGCAATGCAACAGTAACGAAACGATCTAAAAACTCATACATACGCTGACCGCGCAATGTCACCATCGCACCAATTGGGTAGCCTTGACGAATTTTGAAACCAGCGATCGCTTTTTTAGCCTTGGTTACTACTGGCTTTTGGCCAGCAACTTTAGTTAAATCACCAACGGCATTCTCGATAACCTTCTTATCGTTCACTGCTTCGCCCAGGCCCATATTGAGGGTAACCTTAGTGATGCGTGGAACTTCCATGATGGATTTGTAACCGAACTTAGTCATCAAATCGGCAACAACTTGCTTTTGATAATGTTCTTGAAAACGTGTGCTCATAATTTCTCCGTATCCCTTATGCGCTCAAGCTTGCGCCAGTAGTTTTCAGGAAACGCTGTTTTTTGCCATCAACTAATTTGATGCCAACGCGTGATGCTTTGCCATTGCCGTCAACCAAAGCCACATTCGAAATATGAATAGGCATAGTCTTATCAATCATTCCACCAGTTACACCAGCGGCTGGATTAGGCTTAACAGCCTTTTTGTAAATATTGACGCCCTCAACAACTAATTTGTTCTCGAGCACATCGGTAACTGTTCCTTGCTTGCCCTTATCGCGACCAGTCAGAACAACTACGGAATCACCTTTACGAATCTTTTTCATATCAGCCTCTTAAATAACTTCGGGCGCGAGAGAAACGATCTTCATGAACTTTTCTGTGCGCAATTCGCGTGTAACAGGTCCAAAGATACGTGTACCAATCGGCTCTAACTTAGCGTTGAGCAAAACCGCAGCGTTTTCATCGAACTTAATCAATGAACCATCTGGACGACGAACACCCTTAGCGGTTCTCACCACTACGGCGTTATAAATGTCACCTTTTTTTACACGGCCACGTGGAGCAGCGGATTTCACGCTGACTT
>Ga0208251_1000100_pt1 | contig 28844 bp, 55 predicted proteins | sample CryBogCBE15Jun09_FD_184560 | JGI IMG/M metagenome (GOLD analysis project Ga0208251, IMG submission 184560) | Freshwater microbial communities from Crystal Bog, Wisconsin, USA - CBE15Jun09 (SPAdes) (version 2) | ecosystem: Environmental > Aquatic > Freshwater > Lake | place: Crystal Bog...
GGTAAAGATACAGTTGCAAATATACTTGTATCTAAGTATGAATTTGAGCGGGTGGCGTTTGCAGACGCCATTCGTTCTATTCTTTGGGAAATGAATCCGATCGTTAAAGACAGTGGGTTTACACTTCAAGGAGTAGTGAACGCATACGGGTGGGATAAAGCCAAAGTCATGTTTCCTGAAATTCGTAGGTTGCTTCAAGAATTGGGCGTAAGTTCCAGAGCATCACTTGATGAAGACGTATGGGTCAATGCGGTTTTGCGCAAAGTCAATGACAAAACTAAAAAGTATGTTATTTCAGATGTTCGGTTTGAAAACGAAGCATCAATTGTCAAACAAATGAACGGACAACTTTGGAGAATTAAACGCACAGGAGTTGAGGCAGTTAATTCCCATGTATCTGAGTTTAGTATGGATGGGTACAAAGTAGATCAGATTTTGCACAACGGGGGAACCATAGAAGAACTAGAGTTACTAGTTCAACAACGAATGGATGCCCTACTTGCCAACAAAACTGATTGAAGGTAACCCAATACCTAGAGACTCAAAAGTTTCTATTGGAATTGATCAATCGTTAACTGGATTTGCATTAACAATCCTAGATACGACCACACCAACTAACTACCTCACATGGGTATACAAGTCACCGTACTTTGGCATTGAGCGGTTATCAGACATCCGCGAATGGTTGACAGACAATCTTGGGTATGCAGAAGATCACTGGGATGTTGAAGACATTGCCATGGAAGGCACAGTCCTAGCGAGCCAGGCCGCCCTAGTTCTAGGGGAATTATCGGCCACTGTAAGACTAGCCATATACGATTTCTTTCCAGATGAAGACCCAAGAAGATTCCCACTCAAAGTACCACCAATGACATTGAAGAAGTACGCAGCAGGTAAAGGCAACGCTAAAAAGCAGGAAATGTTGCTGCAGATCTATAAACGGTGGGGTATTGAGTTCAATGATGACAACGCCGCAGACTCCTACGCCCTAGCAAGGCTTGTTGGAAAATTTTCAATTGATGCCGTCGAAAAGGCAGTAGTCGAACAAATGGAAGACCCCAAGTATAGGGACCAACCTAGGCTGTAGATATGTACCCTTTATGCAGGGATGGCGCACTAACTCGACATAAAGGACTACAAATTGACTACACCACCAACACCACCTTCAGGTGAAGACTTTCTAAAAGTAAGCGCTAGTTCCAATCCACAGAGCGTTGCATCAGCCATCGCCCACGCATGCTACGACAAGCGCGAAGTAAAACTGCGTGCAGTAGGTGCTGGAGCGGTAAATCAGGCAGTAAAGGCGATCGCTATCGCCCGTGGCTACGTTGCCCCTCGTGGCATGGACCTCACAGACAAGCCAGGATTTACCACCATCGACTCTCGTGATGGGGCAATTTCTGCCATTGTATTTCACATTACAGCGTCGTAAAACCGCCGTATCATAGACTCAAACTAAGGAGTCAATATGCCATCTTGGACATCATTAGGACACGCGATGCGCCGCCGCATGGGTGCTCCTTCATCCCATCTCGAAGCGACAGGTGCCTCAATGAAATCTACCTCACTAACCCCAGAGCAAGTGATTGCTTCAGCAGCACACGCTAAGTCACCACGCCGCTACATGGGCATGGATGCAAACAACTTTGAAAACGTTTCTGCACAGCCAGGCAACACGATCTCACGCCCACGTAAGAACACGCAGGCAGCAGATCCAACCGCTGGTGGCAAGGCTAACCGCAAGAACAAACTTGCTGGTTCAGCAGCGCAGTCAGAGCGCATGGGCGCTCGCTACGAAATTGGCGCAAAGTTCCCAGCAGTTCATTCAATCGAAGCCTCTGCAACAATGCGTAATGCAAAGACCATCCCATCAGTCATGGGACGTCAAGCACCAGACTTCAACGCAGCAATGGGTGAGTCTTACTAAAATGTTATCAATGTCCGAGTTTGGTGACAACAACAAGACTGGACAGATGTTTCAGCAACACACTGAAACACCTCCACCACTCTCGTTAAGTTCGGCAACCAACACAAGTAGCGCAGCAGCCACCGCGTGGTCTAACCGCTCATTGGGACAAGGACGCACACTTCCGTATTCATCAAAGACTGCAGGAACTGTTTACAAGTTTGAAGATAATCAGTCTTCACTTCCAGCCATCAAGGAGTAACCATGCCACTTAGCGACGAAGAGTTTGCTGCTCACGTCAATAAGCCAGAGTCAGAGGGTGGTACTGGCGGTGGCTCTGTTGGGTACTTTGACCGTGAACCTGTAACAGGTCGTGGGTTTATGACTGCAGCAGTCCCTATTGCAGAACACACAAAGAAGCGTGGCGCTCTCACAGGTAAGAACATCAGTACCTATCGCGCTAAATGGGCAAAGGAAGCAGCAAAAGTCCCAGCACGCACAGGACTAGCACCTGTCCATGGTGCATGGGGCAAAACTCAAGACATCTCTGTACAAGCACCAACACCTAACGCAGCAAAGGCGATGGGCACATCTGAGGGCGAGATGGAGTCATACGCACTGCCTCACACACCTGTAAATCGCAAGGGTGCAACCGTTGGTCCAGGTGGAGGCGCAGTACTCCTTCACATGGGACAGTTCGGTAAAGAGAGCGCAAACGAAAACTATCGTCCTGGAGCCCTCGACATGAAGGACGGCAAGGGCGGACTTACAAAGTACGAGTACCAAAATAAAGACTGGAATGTCGTTGGTGGAATGATGCGTGACCCTGAGACAGGGGAGCAGAAGCCACACACTTTGGGTGATGTCCTCAAGACTATTAACACAAATCGTGCCCTAAGACAGCGCAAAGCGATCGGTCGTGAGTAATGGAGACCAAAACCTGCACATCCTGTGAGCAGGATTTACCCATCTCCAAGTTTAAAATGCGTGGTGGACGTCAAGTAGGCACAAGACAAGCCATGTGTAATCGTTGTTTATACGTTAAATACACACGACCACTTGTAAAACAAAAAACTAAAGAAATTCACGAGTATCAAGTAGCAAAAGGATGCGCAGATTGCGGGTACAACGCCCATCCTGCAGCATTAGAATTTGATCATATTCCTGGTACTGATAAAAAGTTCAATATTGGTGAAGAGATCGGGTCTTACAGTCGTGAAAAACTGTGGGAAGAAATAGCAAAGTGTGATGTGGTTTGCGCCAACTGCCACAACATACGAACGGCAAATCGTCGTAATCGAGTAGAGATTGAGGTGATCTGATGGCTGGAGGCTATAACAACTTCTCGCCACAGCAGAACTGGCAGTCCCTTGGTGCTGGCGGTATGTACGGTTACAACAATCAAACTGGCGCAGGAACTCCCGTTGCACGGGACAGTTTGGATCAGTCACGCATTGGCGTTGGCCGTATCCCATCTGCGGAGTATCCCTGACGGTTATTTAGGCACAATACGATCACGTCGCGACGATCGCCTACTGGATTCAATCAAGAATCGTGTTAATCAGAAGTCGTACCAGCGCGGAGTCCACAAGGGCGAGCGCATTGAAGCCTCTATGTATTTCTGGCCTGATGCGGTTAATATGGATAGCGGACTACAGCGCCAGATGAAGGCAGCACTTGTGAATGTTAATGGCGGTATGGTTTACAAGGTTCCACGATCAGCACCACAGACACAACTCGCTCCTGCTCCACACCTTGTTAACGATGGCAAGGCAAACACGCAGGCAGATGCACCAGTTGAGATAAACGCACGCCGTCAGGCAATGATGGCCTACTTGAGACCTGCGTGGGCATAACATGGCTAAATTTGGCGTAGACCCACATGGTCGCTGGGATCAGAATCTTGCTCAAGAGCAATTTCAGGCTCACGTAGGAAACATTGTGTCCAAGTACCGAGAGGCATCCCCTGAGTTTGTTAAGGGCGGCAGTGAGTGGTATGACAAAGCGAATGAAGTAGCAGGTCGTGTTGGTGGTGGCGATACTCGTAGAGGTGCAGGAATTATTGCAGCCTTATCACCACTAAATAACTGGGAAAGAAACGTTGATGAAGCCCATGAACTTGTTAAAACAGGAAATGTAGCAAGCGCTCTTCTTCCAGCAAACGTTGAAAAGGCTCGCAGAATTCACGCAGGAGAAGATCCCCTAGATGTCTTGGGTGGACACAAAGTCACGAACTTCTTCCATAATATTAATGACCCAAGTAGCCCACACGCAGTCACCATCGATCGTCACGCTTACGATATCGCCATGGGAAGACCTTTTGTAGGAGCAGGTGGCGGTAAAGCAAAGCGCAATCTTACTCAAGGTCCGAGCGGTCACACTCCAATGTCTGAAGATCTTGGTTTAGGTTCTTTAGGTCGTTATAAGCATTTTGTACAAGCATATCAACGCGCTTCGTCAGAACTTGGTGTCGATCTTCCTCACAGAGTCCAAGCCACAACATGGGTTCAACATCGAGGAGCAATCGGATGACCAAATCTGAAGAATTTGATCATGGTAGTGGTCACAAATTTAGCGTAAAGAAAAACGCTGCAGGATCATACACGGGTTGTTGTGGGTTGCAAGTAGATGCGTCTAACACTCCAACAGGAAGAGTGTGGTTCTCATCTCACCCAACTGGGCTGTACTACCCAACACTGCGGGCTGCAAAAGAGCACATGCAAAAGCACCACGACAAAGGGGAGTTGTTCTAATGACACAATCATTTGATGGCAACTACGACTACACCAAGCCATGGCGTGCACCTATTCAGCCTGATCAGGTTGCTAAGAAGTGGTCATACAACGGCCCATGGTCAAGCAACATGGAGCGTTTAACTTCTCAGGCACTCATGGTTGCAACCATTCCAGGAGCCGATATTCAGGCAATGGTTCGCCCACCACTTCCACAGATTCAACTCTTTCCAGAGCGTTTTGGCTACGGTCCAAGCGTTCAACCAGGAATTGAGGATGTCGTAAGCGTAGATCGCAACTATCATGAGCCTAGAGTTTCTTGGTACTCAGGATCTCCTGCTGGTTACTCAGGTAGCAGCCGTAACGATTTGGGGACTAACTAATGTTTGACGGAGACGGCGCCGAGACAATGGAACTACAGGCTAAGAAGGTCATGCAGAATGCCATGGAATATCGTGGATCTGCTCCATGTCCAACCTGTGGAGTCATTATGAATCCCGTAGAATTTATGTATAACCAAGGTAAGTGCCTTAACTGCTTGACCCAACAGAAGGCAAGCCGAATCAAAGGAAAGATGGTCTAACATGGCAGTTAACTCCTCACGCTCAATGAACCAGTCACTCGACGAGGGTGCAACTGATGGCAAGTACCGCAAGGCTCGCCCTAACACCACAGTCATTCCAGGACTTGGTAATGAAGAGACTATGCGTAACCGCGAAGCACTTCACCCATTCTCAGGTTATGGCTTCATCACCTCTGAGATGCCTAACAAGGTAAATCCAGGTAAGTAGTCATGATGTTTGCTGATCGTCGTGCCAATAAGCGTGCATTAAAAGCAGCAAATGGACCAAGTCTTGCACCTAAAGGTTATGAAACTGAGCCTTGGGGACGAGAGATGGTTACCCATGCTGCAACAGAAGGACGTTCTGCAAGAAAAGCAGCAGCACAAGGAATTTCTCGTAAAAAACTTTTTGAGCATTCAGCACAATCGCATGACTACTGGAGCAATCACGAATGTGGAGAGGGATGTGGTCACTAATGGCAGTTACAGCCGTACCAGATCGTGGAGATAATCCAAAGCGTCGTGTAAATTTTTACCACCAAAATGGTGACTACAGCCATACCGCAGACGTTCGATTCTTAAAGAATGGGCGTGCTCACGCTGGAGACGTCAAAAGAAACACCAAAAACCTTGGTGGAGTTAATTGGACGGCTTCTGACCACGATTACCACCCTGACGCACCAAAAAGACAATTCGAGTAAGTTTAGCCTTACAGCCTTCTTAGGGTTTTATAGGTTTGTCTCCTAGCACTAATAAGGAGCACCTATGAGCAATGTCCCCATTCTTGGGCAAAAACAACCTGCAGCCAATGAGCCGATGTTTCGGCTTTTGTACTGCCTTGTTTGTCAGACACTAGAAGAATTGCCACCATACGATGGTGAGCCAGAGTTAGATCATCTACTTGCTGTGGCGTGTGAACTTCACGTATTTCCCTCAGGTGAACCACATAAAGGCAAACTTTTTGTTCTTCCCCTCAGAGTCTGGGCATCTACAGAATCAAAGCGCGAAATCATTAAGCAGATCAAGGGTGGAGGATCGGCTGGTCTTGCTGAGTTTGATGAGACCTTTTACGACTCTCGCTCTACCTTCATGGAAGGGGCTATGGAGTGCTACAACAAGCATAACAAGCCCAAAGAAGGATGTTTAGATTGGCACGCAAAAGACCGCTTGCTTATTCCAAAAACGCAAAAAGAAAGAAAAGCAGAAGGTATGGGCAGTTATCTTGATGCTCCAGGGCCAAAAACTTATCTATGCGATTTTTGTCCTGTAGCCGTAGGTGTAGCACAACGCAAACAAAAACTGATTGGAAAATAAATGGCACAAGCAATTTACACAGTAACCATAAATGATGACGGAACAGTCAGCACCACCGCAACGGCAGCAGGTGCGGGAGTTTCTCGTCAGGCAACACCTTACGACATCTTGCAAACTTCCAAGGAGTTGGTCTCAGAGATCGAAAATCGTCTTTTAGCAAACCGTGTTGCTCAAGCCGTTATAAACGCCCTTACCCCTCCAGCAGAGCCAACTGTGGCAGAAACTGTTGCAGAAGCACTGAGCGATAGAGGCATAGAAAGCCCACAAAACTAATAGACTTAGGACATGAATCGCTCTGATGGTCTTGATAGGTACGCGCAACCTATCAGCCTGGAAAACAAAGCGACATCGTACTTCTCTAACCCTGAACAAGATCTAGACCCACGTCTATTCTCTGGCAATCAACTCAAGGGCTGGGTTCGTTCTGGTTTAATGCAACTCCTCTTTGACTTCTTACATGAGAAGTATCGCCATGCTGACCTATGGGCTCATGTATGGATTGCAGGATCTGGCGTCTCTTACCAGTGGTCTGCTGCTCGTGAACCTGGTGACCTTGATGTATTGATCGGTGTCAACTACATCCAGTTCCGAAAGGCTAACCCTGAGTACCAAGGTCTTGGTGATACAGAGATCAGCCAGATGCTCAACGAAGATTTTCGCACATACCTACAACCAGAGACAGAGAACTGGAATGGGTTTGAAGTAACTTTTTATGTCAATCCTGGTGCTACAGATATTACATCGATCAATCCATACGCTGCATACGATCTCACTCATAACGAGTGGACTGTACACCCACAGCAACAGAGCGCACCACACAAGCCTGTATGGGAAGCAATGGCTCAACGCGATCGCTCCATCGCATCAGAGATTGTCACTCGTTACTCCAAAGCATTAGCAGATCTACATGGTGCACAGAATGATGCAGCACGCAGAAATGCAGAGACAAGACTGCAAGCATCACTCTCACAAGGATCTGCACTCTTTGAAGACATTCACCACGCACGCAAGTTTGCATTTAGTCAGACAGGTGAAGGTTACTCTGACTTCTACAACTATCGTTGGCAGGCAGGAAAGAAGTACGGCACAGTGCCAGCACTGCGCCAGATGCATGACTACCTGCAGGCATACAAAGAAGGAAACGCCGAAGAGAACTACGGCGTAGAACTACCAGATACTCAGACACTCATTCGTAGAGCGGCGACATACAGAGCAAAAGGATAAATCGTGAACATCATATTGTCACTAGACGGGGTACTAAGTTCGGATACTGGAGAACCAATTCGCTCAGGAGTTGCTCTCTACTATGCACTGAACAACGGCAACCGAGTTGCCCTCATTACCTCACGCACCAAGGCTGATGCAGAGCAGTGGCTCTTTAGCCATGGAATTATTGGCTATGACGATCTAGTCACTGAGTCCGTCCATATTGAAGGCGATGAACTTAAGAAGCGCCAATTTAAGTTGAGTCGCAGTCAGACTCCTGTAGAACTCTATGTAGATTCTGATCCTGCCATGTGTGCATGGGTCTTTGAGCAGCAGCGTGTGACTACCCTGCTCTTCTCGCATCCTTCTTACGCCAAGGTAGAGGCTCGCCCCGATGCACCAAAGCCGTACCGCACATGGGCAGAGATCGAAGAGGCAGTAAACCGAGCCAACATCGCACGCTCCGTTGATCGCCTACGCCCAGACACCAAGATTGGTGAATACTCTGACTAGGATCATATTCTCAGGAGCCGAGGTAGGCTCTAACCGCACGCTCTTAGAAGGTATGAAAGTTGAGTCAATGGGACTCAACTTCTGGGGTCTTCGTAAGCGTGGGTTGCCTAAGACTAAGATCTGGCTGATCAGTGAGCACTTTACCCCAGAGACTCAGGTCATCATCGAGTCAGGGGCGGCACAGGCAGATAAGGCTGGGCTATCACGCAAGGAGTTGCTAGACCTTGCCGCTGAGTATCAGGAGTTCGTGGTCAACAACGCAGACCGCGCCCTAGCCTTCCACGAGTTTGATTCTCAGGTACTAGGTAGGGAATGGATTGAGGCTCAACGCCCTTTCTTTGAGCATGACCCAAAGTTATGGGTGGTCTGGCATGAGTCCTACCGCATAAGTAACTTACGAGAACTTGCGGGCCGCTATCCCAACATACTTATCCCGAACGCCGAGATTGAGGCAGTCACTAACCTTTCAGGAGTAACTCGTGGGCTTGCCCGCCAGACAGGAACTACCTTCCACGCCCTAGGATGTGCCAAGCCAGATAACCTTAGACAGATACCATTTGGCTCTGCCAGCACATTGTCGTGGTTATCGCCCATGCGCAGAGGCGAGACGATCGTCTGGGATGGCAAGCAGATTAAGCGTTACCCCAAGCGCATGAAAGACCAAGCACGCATCCGATACAAGAACATTGTTGATCGTGCTGGGCTAGACTATTCTGAGTTTGTTAAAGATAGTACCCTTGAATCGACTAGAGTTGCAGTCTGGTCATACCTACAGATGGAGTCCGCTATGGAGAAGAAACCGCCTAACTTCCACATCATTGATGGGGGTAAAAAGGACGTAGTATCTGATAACAGCGATGACCTGTATACAGGGTTAATGATGGAATTGGGGGGTACACCTTCTGATAACAGTGACCTTGAAGTGCGGAAAGTTGAGCGCACAGAAGTGGTCGAAAGAGCACCAGAAGAGATGCAGAATCTTCCAGTTTTTGGATTCAAGACCAAGACGATCGTTGAAACTGGAGACGATGGCAAGGATGTCTTACGAGATGTTCCTGTCGTTCATACCCAGCAGACAAGTCTTCGCCAGTGCGACACCTGCTTCGTTGCAAGTAACTGCCCAGCGTTCAAACCACAGAATCAGTGCGCCTTTAACCTGCCAGTCGAGATAAAAACCAAAGATCAACTCAAGGCATTGCTCACCGCAGTTATTGAAATGCAGGGTCAAAGAGTGGCTTTTATGCGTTTTGCTGAGGAAATGAATGGTGGATACGCCGATCCAAATCTCTCGCAAGAAATTGATCGCCTCCTTAAATTGGTAGGCAATGTCAATGAGATGGATCAGAACAAAGAGTTCATCCAGATAACCGCAAGCCGTCAATCATCGGGTGGTGTGCTCTCCGCAATCTTCGGAGATCGTGCTCAAGCCCTCCGAGAATTGCCAGAGACGCTCAAGGAAGAATCTGTTACCAAAATTATTCAGCAGTCTATCGAAGAATAGTACTATCTGATAACAGCGTATTAACAGGTATGAAACTGGGTAGTCGTTTACCCTTTTGTCCAAGCACTTGTCAAACTTGCTTCTTAGCAGGTGCGTGATAGGTTTCATTCCCTCACAATAGGGAACTCAAAATCAGTGGGGTATTTCAACAAGTAGAGAAATAGGGTATATCAATGTCATTATTTTCATTCAAATTGGCTGACGACTTTGTCGCTTCATACAAGGCAAAGAAGGCGCCATTTGGTTATCAAGATGCGGCTGGCAACTCGGTAGGTGAGATCACTTACCTCCGTACCTATTCGCGCCTCAAGGCAGATGGTACGAAGGAGACGTGGGTTGATGTCTGCGAGCGAGTCATCAATGGGATGTACTCTCTGCAGAAAGATCACGCCAAGTTAAACCGCTTGCCATGGTCTGATGCCAAGGCAGCAGCATCGGCTAAGGAGGCATTCGATCGACTCTTCGAGTTGAAGTGGACACCTCCAGGTCGTGGCTTGTGGGTCATGGGTACGCCTCTCGTCAACGAGCAGCGCAACTCAGCCGCATTGCAGAACTGCGCCTTCGTCTCTACTGGTTCAATGACCAAGACAGACCCAGCCAAGCCATTCGCATTTCTTATGGAAGCCTCCATGCTCGGAGTGGGCGTTGGCTTCGATGATAAAGGAGCAGATAAGGAGTTCAAGATCTATGAGCCACAAGCAGGTGAAGCCTATGTCATCCCAGATACTCGTGAAGGCTGGGTCGAATCAACCTCCGCCCTCATCAATAGTTACCTTAAGCCAGATACGAAGAGCCCAATCTTTGATTACTCGCTCATCCGCCCAGCAGGAGAGCCAATCAAGATCTTCGGAGGAACTGCCGCAGGGCCAGATCCACTAATCAAGTTACATGGACAAGTAACTTCTATGTTCACGGGCCGTGGTGGACAGTTACTTACTCGCCGCGATATTGCTGACATCGGTAACCTGATTGGTGTCTGTGTTGTCTCTGGCAACGTGCGCCGTTCAGCAGAACTTCTCATGGGTCGACTTGACGATCAAGAGTTCCTTGACCTCAAGAACTACGAGAAGAACCCAGATCGTATGGCTTATGGCTGGATGTCTAACAACTCCGTAGAGGTATCTGTTGGACAGAATCTCGACGGCATCATCGAGGGCATCTCTCGCAATGGTGAGCCTGGGGTCATCTGGATGGATGTCTCTCGCCAGTATGGTCGACTTGCTGACCCAATCAATAACAAGGACTGGCGCATCGCTGGGTATAACCCATGTGCTGAGCAGTCTCTTGAATCATACGAGTGCTGTACTCTGGTTGAGACTTACTTGAATCGCCACACTGATCTCGATGACTTCAAGCGCACATTGAAGTTTGCTTATCTCTATGCCAAGACTGTAACTCTTCTTCCTACCCACTGGGAAGAGACGAATGCAATCATGCAACGCAATCGTCGCATCGGTACATCTGTCTCTGGTGTTGCTAACTTTGCAGACATCAAGGGCTTGCCTGTGCTTCGTCAGTGGATGGACTCTGGCTATGAAGTCATCAAGGCTTATGATAAGTCTTACTCTGAGTGGCTCGGCATTCGTGAGTCAATCAAGATGACGACAGTGAAGCCAAGTGGAACTGTCTCTATCCTTGCTGGTGAGAGCCCAGGAGTTCACTGGACTGTTGGTGGTGCTTTCTTCAATCGCGCTATCCGCTTCCGTACTACTGACCCAATGCTTCCTCTCTTCAAGATGGCTAACTACAAAGTAGAACCTGCCAATGAAGATCCAGAGAACACCTGCGTTGTCTACTTCCCAGTGAAGAGTGGCGCACGCAGAAGTGAGAAGGATGTAAGTATCTACGAGAAGATGGCACTCGCTGCTACGGCTCAACGCTACTGGTCAGATAACTCTGTATCTGTCACTGTGTCTTTTGATCCAGCAACCGAGGCTTCATCTATTGGTACGGCTTTGCATATGTATGACGGACAACTAAAGACTGTCTCATTCTTGCCTATGATGAGCGATGTCTATCCTCAGATGCCTTACACCCAGATCACCGAGGAAGAGTACGAGCAGGCTCGTATGACTTTGATGCCTATCGACTTCTCTGGTGTCTACGCTGGTATGGCTGCTGATGCTATTGGTGAGGCTTACTGCACCACCGATGCCTGCGAAGTGAAGTTGATCAAAGACAATCAGTAGGCAATGCTTTGGAAGAGCCTCTACAGTGTAATTACTGTAGGGGCTATTCTTTTATACAGAACTTATCGTGCTTCTGCAGATGCTTTGTCGGATTCTTTAGATACGAGACCTTCGTATCTGCTGCTTGATTGATCGACTTAATAGGGATAGATAGCAGAAGTAGGTCACACTCTTGGCAGATCAGTGCGATGTGCTGATCATCAATTCGCCAACCTATCTTGACCAGATGCTTCCAGAATAACTCTTCAAACTCGCTCTTGGTAAGGCTATTGGCTTTTGATACTTGGCTATAGAAATCTTCTTTGGAATACTGGTGTGGCTTTGCATGGTACGGCAACTCGTCTTGCACCCATGAGCCTTTGACTTTGCTCTCTACCTCTTGGCGTTTTCTTTTCCACTCGTAGTAATTGTTATCGCCTGTACTTGGCATCTTATGCTCCATTTCTATGAGATGCCCCTCTTTCGAGGGGCTCTCGTGCTCCTGCTATTGCTTCTTCTTAGGCTTTGCCTTTGCTTTGTGTACCTTTGATGTGGCTTTGTATGGGTACTTCGTTAGCCAGTACTGCACTACCGAAGTATTGGTTCCATGCCATGCACTCCAATCTCTGCCTGCGTTGCTCATGTGATAAGCAATCTGGGCATTGGTCACAGGATTTAGCAGTTGAGCGTTGTACGCTAAACCGAAGTAGGTTCGTCTATCTGCGCCCATTGAACCCAGCATATTGATCTGGAATAAGCCATAGGAGTGATCTCCTGTATGGACATTTCCATTGTAATCAAGCGCATTTCCATGTGATTCTTTCATGGCTACCGCCCACGCATACTTCAAGGATTGACCCTTAAATCCGACCGCGCTTAGCAGAGTGACCAAATCCTTCGGTGGAAGGACTGTGGCATTCTGAAACCGCTTCAAGATGAGCGTCTGGGCTTCTGCCTTACTAGGGGCTATGGCTGGGGCTGAGAGCCCTAGCATGACCGCCAGTATTACTGCTGATACTGAGATAGTTCCCAACATCACCCGTATTTTTGATATTGCTTTCATAGTTTCATCACTCCATAAAGTCATTGGCGAGTTCTCCTGCCGTTGACTGCTGGTGACGGAGGCGGTGTAAGTACCGCTCCGTAGTCTTAATTGACTGGTGACCTAGTCTCTCTTTGACCTCATGTACATCTACCCCATTTTTTAGTAACTGGGTAGCGTTGGCATGACGGAGATCGTGAGTTCTAGGAGTCCAGCCAATTCCTGATTTGGCTATTGCTTTGTTCCATGTATTTCTCCATACTCCACGCGGTAAGTGGCTTGTTTCGTAGGTCATGGTCTGCCTACCCTCAGCCTTGCCCTTAGCCTTCCGATACTCTCGTCTCGTCTGGCTACAGGCTTGGCATCGGCAACCCCCATGGGTATAGGAGTAGAGCGTTCCATGCTTGAAGCGTTTTCCCCCTAAGGCGTACTGCCCCAGAGTGTCCTGCTCGCGTGAAGGTTCTAGTTTACCTGCCGTTAATACTATCGAGATCGGGAAGAGCAGGTCATCTTTCCGCAGCGAATTAGCAAGGACATAGTCCTGAATCTCTTGTAATAGGGCTTTAGAGAGGGTTACAGAGCGTTTTCTGCCTGACTTGGTGGCATCGATCACCTTGAATCGCTCCCCAGAATTGTAGGATTTGCCCAATTCGCTCACTCTTCTCTGGATAAAGACTTCCCCAGAGTTGAAGTCGAAGTCCTTGACCCGAAGTTCCGTAGCCTCACCGAAGCGAGCCCCAGAGATCACGAGCATCTTGGCAAGTAACTTCGCACCTGAGGCCCCGTTTTCAGGCAAGTTACTTAGTATCTTCTTGAAGTCGGCAGGCTCAAGGACATTGTGGAGATCTGGCTGGTTGACCCTGACCTTGATGCCATGGGTGGGATTGACCGAGATCTCCTCACTCTCCACGAGAGAGGCGAAGGCTGACCCTAGGCACGCCTTGACCTGACCCAGAGTGGCTGGCTTGACTCCCTCTAGTCGGAGGTCATTAAGTAACTTTCGAATCTGGCGGGTGGAGATGGAAGTTACTTGGTTTGAGCCTAGGCGATCTCGAACATAAGTTCGAAAGGTCATGGCGTAGTTCTTCTTAGTGATCGGCATGAGATCAGCCGTTTGAATCCACTTGTCGAAGTAATCAGATAGGCTGGAATCAGCCTCAGAAGGCTCGCTAACGCCCAGAACCTCAGCACGCATACCCGAAGCCTCAGCCTGAGCATAGGAATCCCATGTGCCAGCAGAGAGCCGTTTGCCGTTGACTCGATAATAGGCGGTAAACCGCTTACCGCGTTGTACTACATAAGCCATAATCCACCCCCTCAGAGTGTGTTACTGGAAAGTAACCTTACTCACCAGTAGGAAGTTAGTCAAATAAAAACCCCCAGACCGAGATCTGGGGGCATACCTAATTACACATGGACTGTAGGCGAATCAACCTTTGGGTGCTTAGACTTCCACTACCTGAGTGGTGATGAGATCGTAGGCATCGGTGAATGCCTCCACGATCGTGACTCCACTGCCGACTGCGACAGTCCTCTCCTTCTTGTCGGTGAGGTTGACCACGATGCGGTCAGACATAACTGTTACATCGATCTCGTACTTGCTCGCGCTTCTCGCCATTAGTTCCCCTTGCTCTCTCGTTTGGTTATCCATGTATCGATCGTTGACTTACTCCAGAGGGGCTTGTTGCCGATCTGTAGATCTGGCTCTGGAAGGGTGTTTCGCTTTCGATGCCTGTATATCGTGTCGTACTTGAGACCCGACAATTTGGCGATGTCTGTATAGGTAAGCCATTCGCTCAATTAGTTTCACCTTCTTTCGATTGATCTTCATACTCGCCTCCCTCCTGAGAATCTAGATAGGTAATGAATCTGTCTAAGGTCGCAGTCAGATCATCAACTGACTGATCTGTGTATCCCAGCAAGATCTCGATGATCTTCATCAGACCCCAGATGATCATCTCTGGCTCGATATCATTCTCCGCTAGTACGCGATCGAGATGATCGTTGGCTAGATACTCCTTGACCTCTGGCGGTAGTCCGTCTGGTCGTTCTGACTCGACCTTGAACCCACGCGCCACCTTGATGAATTCGCTGGCGATGAGGATTGACTTGCGTAGTTCTACGATGTTCTGGCTCATGTATTACCCCTTTATATTCTGTTTGCAGTTGAAGCAGATGAAGATCATGCGTTCACCTTCATTGTTATGGATTGTGTGACCAGAGGCGATACGCCCCTTCTGATTGCAAGAGTCACAGAGATCTAGATCTTCTGGGTTGACTCTGATGATTTCGGCATAGCCCATTTACTTCACCTTTCCTGTCTTTACATACTTATGTAAGTAGTCTTTATTCTTCTTGCTGGTTCTGATCTTGTGGCAATAGGCACAGCGCACCACACACTTGCCGATCTCCTTCTGCAGTTTGATCAGTGAGATACCCTCTTGAATGCCGAGAGAGATGTCGAATGACTTGCGCCCTCTGACATGATCGAAGTCGAGCCCTCTGATGTCTGCGTTGCCACAGTCCACGCATGGGTTCTCTGACTTGTACTCAGCGATGTACGCCTGCAGTACTGCACGCCTCTTTGATTTGGCGATCTTTGTCTGCTTGATCATGACCTTGTGGTTGTCGGTGTAGTGATCGTAACTCGACTTCTTCTGGCACGATCTGCACTGGGTCTGCAGTTTGTCTGGTCTGGCACTGTTGCGGTTGAAGAGATGTCTGCCCTTGTATCGGTTACAGGCAAAACACTTCTTAGTTGTCTTTGACTTCATCACGCCACCTTTCGTTTATTTCTGGATACATAGATTGAGGAGACATATGTATCTCCGTAGTACATCTTGCCTCCCCATATTCCGTAGAGATAGGGCTGGCTCTGGGCATACTCAGCGCACTGATTGAGTAGCGGACACTGTCTGCAGATCTTGATTGCAGTCTGAATGTCTCTTCGAATCTCGAAGTTGTTATTGGGGAAGAATACCTCTGGGTCTACTTGAGCACAGAGTTGCGTGCCGTCATATGGCGATTGCACTTAATAGCCTCCTAAGCAGTCCTTACCTTTGGTGTGGAGTGGTAATGCCTCCTGCATCTCGTAGAGCGTGGGTGCGTAGAGCATGACTCCGCAGGCAGAGCATTGGTATGTCCATTCGTCTGCCCCGAAGTCATGCTGGAAGCCTTTATCGTTCATTGCTTGCTCCTTAGGTCTGTACAGAAGTGCTCGGTAACACCTGACTCGTTGCGGTTCTCCCAGACCTTCTGGGCATCTTGCAACGACTCGAATCTACCTTCAAGATCGAGATCACGATCTTTGCGTGTGCGCTTGCATGAGCAGTTAGTTGCATGAAGCACCCACCTGCCGTCATTGGTGTTGAGGAATAGATCAATCATCTTCTGACTCCTCATCGATTGACTGACCGACTTCTGATGCAATTTCCTGCAGAGTTTCACCGAAGCGTTCGAGATCGATTGCCTCATACGAATCTTGCTCTGCAACTATGTCAGTCCATTGATCATCGGTGAGAGTTACTTCTGCATACTGCTCGACTGTTGCCTTATCCCAGTACGCCACGATAATCTGATCATCTGGCTTGAGATCTCGATTTAACTGCTCGATTAAATCTCTGACTTTCATCTCATGCTCCTATCTGTACGAAGTTGTGTGCTTGTGTCTCGATGAGATCTCCCTCTACTACATAGATCTCCGAGAGGTTGAGTGTCTTGTACTTCATGGTGTGAGGGTTGCTAGGAGTCGTGTAGCCCACGATGAACCTGCGACCTTGAGTGCCTACAACTATGCCGTTGCGTAATCTGCCATGAGCACGAATCCATACCCAGTCATTAACCTTGAGATTGTAAGGCTGAGTAGTTGATTGACCCCACACTAGATTTCCTGCTAACTCGTTAAGCACTGACTTGTGATCAAGAAGAACCGCCTCAATATCGATGCGCTTCTTTGCCTTACTCGTGGTCTGCTTATGCGAGTTGGTGGTGTAGTTATCGATGATGAAGCGATCATCGCCCCAGATATGATCGAGTACTGCTGGCTCGACATCGAGATCTCGAATGCGCCACGCATAGGCTGAGTAGGTTGTCTCAGTCTGCCACTCAGCACGATCTGGGAAAGCCTTCACTTCATCATCAGTAAACCTGCCACAGTGACCACTCGTAAGAACGAATGCCCACTTAATCGTCATCTTGCGAATGATGAGTTGATGACCCTTGTAGGTCTCTTCGGTGTACGAGATCTCCGAGTACTGCATCTCTGCAGTGTTACCCAACGACTTGCGGTTAAGCCAACTTGAGTACCAGACATGACCCTCTTCTGGTGAGTAGTCCTTGCTCTCATAGAAGTTCTTCAACCGCTTTAAGTAGAATGAATCAGTCATCGCACCATATCCCTTGCTTCTAGAACCTTCTCCACTATTACTTGCATCGTAGACAGATCGAGATCGAATCGATATGTCGGAATGTATTCGCCTTGATCATTGCGCTTGCTACGGCTTGAGAGTTCGATCGAGTCAACTCGATTGCCGATGATTGTCCGCAGTGAATCCTTGACTGCCTTAGCAACGCGATCAGCACGCTCCTGCAACTCGCGCTCTAATCGCTGGCGATCTTCACGCTCTTTGCGCTCCTGCTCTACACGAAGGCGTTCCAACTCTTCTGCCTTGACCCAACGCTCCTCCATGCTGGTGTACTCAGCCACGATGTCCTGAGGTCGAGATATCCAGTAGAGAGTGTTAGCACCATATGAATCTGACTTCACTAGATAGCCGACAGATCGAGAGCCCTTAGGGGCTGGCTTGAAGGTTGCATCATTTGGGTTCTCAGATCGGTATACCTCATAGGCATACTTATTGAGACTGACCAGTTCTGCCTTAGCCAGATCGCGCCGTTGAGCCCTCTCTGGATTCTTCTTATCAGACGATGAGTAATCCCATGAAGGAATTACTCCGTACACGACACCGACCTTGAGATCGCCTTGCTTCATTGATCGCTCCTTACGCGTTAGTGAGTCTGCGAGAGATCGCGTACTTCACGATCGCTCTTGCCATGGTGACGAGATCGAATGGGTTAGCAACTACTGCACCGATCTCACAGTTGTGAGCCTTCTCTGCAGTGAGTACGACCTCTTCATTCTTCTCTGGGATATAAGCGAACGCAGTCAGCACGCCAGACTGACCCATGCGCTTTATTGCATCTTCATTCGTAGTCTGATCTCCGTACCACTCGCCGTCAGTGATCACGAAGAAGATCTTGATCTTGCGATCACTCTCTGCAAGCAACTTCGTTGCGTACTTGATCGCTTGATCTGGGGTAGTGCCACCACCACTGAATGAATCTCGAATCTGAGAGTTTGCCTTCTCGCTTGCGCGATAGAGGAGATGAGTCTCGTCAGAGAATGCGATCACTGTCGTGCTTGCATCGATGCGATCGAGTGCTCGCTTGATTGCATACATCGCACGATTTGCATTGGCGATCTTGCTACCAGACATCGAGCCAGAGTGATCAATAGCGATCACGCATTCGATGTCAGTCGCATCTTCACGACCTTCATTCCATTGGTCGAAGATCGTGTCGAAGTCATCGCCACGCATATATCGACCGACACTCAAGCGACCAGAGTTCTCGTATCTATCCCATGCTGGGTCGAATGAGGCACGCAGGCGTTCGAGTTCACGACCGAATGATCGTGATGCATCGACTGTCACTGAGTCTGGTGAGATCTCGCTATAGCGAGCACGCTCTGGCTCTTGTGAGTTATTCGATGTGAGAGTGGGCTGACCACTGATGACTCGAAGAATGTCGTTGATCTCCTGAGCGATACCTGACTCGCTAAGAATCTCTTCGAGCATTGTCGAGATCATCTCGCTGGCATCAGCACCAGCCGTTGACTCGCCCTCTGGTGGAGTAACTTCTGCATCACCAGACTCTCCGCCGTCAGAGTTACTTGTCTCATCAGACTTATCGCCCTGATCATCGCCCTGATCATCGAAGTCAGACCAGTCGATATCCTCTGCCTTGATCTCTGGGAGATCGTCATCGAGATCTTCTGGCTTGCTACCAGCACGATCGCGCTCCTTCTCCTGCTGGCGGGGTGGTACTGGGCGAGAGGTAGGAGTTGACTCAATACCCTCATTAGGTCGTGAGCCATGACCGCATGGGTCAATGACCTTCACTGGTCGACCGCCTTCTGCATCGCCATTGACTGCCTTGTACTTAGTCTCGCCAGTCTCATCACCATTGCCACCTTCACTCTTCGGCAAGAGGTTGTAATACTGCTCGATCAACTCAAGACCGCGATCTGTATCGGTGGGGAATACGAGAGTGCGGTACTCATTGATGATCGCCTTAAACTCATCGACCTTGTCCTGATGAGGATAGAGCGCACGAGACTCTCTGCGAATCTCGACTGGCAGATACCTGCGACCGCAGAGTAGTGGGTACGAGTTCTCGAACACTTCTGGGTTGCTCTTGAAGTGAGTCAAGATCATCGCTGAGAACCACGCGACAGTCGAAGGATACTTTGCAGTGAAGAATGACTCGATGCGCTGATCTTCTAACGCATTGAATGCAGTCCACATCTTCTTATCGATCACTGACGAGACAAGATCGCTACCTTCTCTGCTGGTGTAGAGAATGTGGCTGACCTCATGCAGATCAAGACCCTTGATGCTGGCGATCGACTCCGCAGTGTCGAGTTCACCGATCTCATTGGCATTGAAGTGGACATCGCTAGCACCAGACCACGCTGGTGCTTTGATCGGTGATGACTCCACTGTCACTGTCACTGGTCGGAATGTGAAGGCAGAGTTCACGCGAGAGAAGAAGCCAGTGAAGCGTTCGATGCGCTGGCGTTTAGCCTCTTCTGCCTTCTGATCTTCGGTGAGTTCTTTGAGTGCATCGAAGATCTCTCCGAGATCAGTTACATTGATCTTGTCCATGTAGTGCTCCTTAGACTGATTCGTGCTGAGTTGTTACTGCATCGTTATCGATGCCGAGTTCATCTTTGATATTGAACGACGCGCCTTCAAGAAGCATCTTGACTGCTGGGCGTTCTTCATCAGTGAAGTTATTGGTGAAGATCTCACAGGCGAGATCGAAACTCAATTCCTTCGCTACGAGTTCGAAGGTCTTGAGAATGCGTGGAGTGATCGGTGTCTCGAACACTGTCGACTTGCTCGCATGACCGAGATCAACACCACGAGACTGAGATCGCATACCGAACGCGAGATCAAGAAGCGATTCTGACTTGATGATCTTGCTCTCGATGTCGCGGTCGTACTCGTAACGCAGTTTGAGTTGGAAGCGATCAGCCCACGACTCAGAGAGAGGTTGTCGACCGCGATAAAGAGGATTCCAGTCAGCGATCACGATGAGATCTGGGTGAGCAGTCACCACTTCGTAATCTTTGGCAGTGAGCGTGAGAGTACGACGATGATCCATGGCTGGGTGGAAGAAGAATTGAGCATTCTTTGCGAGTTGATCGATCTCACCGAGATTGAGCACGCCACCATTGCGCCAGACTTCGACATAGATCGAGTCGACCCAGTCGAGTTTGCCGTCACCAGAGACCCAGTTGCCTTGCAACTCATTCGCACTGAGTGCCGAGTTAGAAGGGAGATCTACATACGGCAGACCACGCTGGCTCGCGTAGTACTGAGCGAATGAAGTCTTACCAGTACCAGCATGACCAGCGTTGAGCATATTGATCTTATGCTTGCGAGCGAAGTCTGCGATCTGCAGACCAGAGACACCGCACCAGTTGCGGTCGATGTAGTGCTCTTGAGATTCAAGAGTTGGCACGAGTTGATTGAGTGGATTCATTGATTGCTCCTTAGTTGTAATCTGGTGTGGATACTTCTGGGTCTTTAACGATTGCACGCGATACATCGAAGAGATCATCGAGTGACTCGGTGATATCCACGAAGGCGTTATGTTCTTCGCATCGTGCATCGATAATCACTTGCAATTTATCGAGTGCAGATTCGAGAGTGGCGATGATGACTGTTGGTGCATCTTGATCATTGGCGAAGTCGAGAGACTTAGCGAGCATTGCGCCCATGATGCCGAGTTCATCGAGTTCGAATTGGTACATCAGATTTTCTTTCATTGCTCCCCTTAGTGATACTTTGAGGCGCATACGCGCCCCATGCCAGCAACGACTGACTTCTGGACAGTGAGAGTGCGACCGCAGTGAACGCAGAACCCAGTGCTCGCACCGAATTGCATTGCCTGCGCGAGTGTGAGTCGCTCTTCTGGCTTGATCTCATAGACCAGACCACGAGCAAACTCCCACTGCTTTGTCACGAGATTAAAGACATACGCGTGCAAGCGACCAGATTCACGAGACTTGCGTACCGAGCAGATCTGGTCATTATGGCGATATGCACCGACTTCAAGATCGGGCTCTGCGACTTGTATCTTTGGCAGAGTGACGAGTGAGTCGATCATCTTCTTCGCATGATCACGATCGAGTTCGTAGATCGTGTTCACTTTCGATAAGTGCAGGCACGCCTTGAGAATTGCATCTGCACCGATGCGAGTCTTGAGCAGAAGATCAGCGTATGAGAGTTGCTTCTCAGTGATTGGCTCGATGTACTTCTTCGGGCAATTCAAGAGTTGATCGATGATGCGAGTCGCGTGCTTCTTATTGACACGAGTTGCATCGGTGATCTTGAAGTCATGCACGCGCTCTTCAAGCAAGCGAGCGATGAAGCGTGCCTGCGCTGGTGAGCAGTAATGTACTTTGAAAGTGCCGTACTGATTGCCTGCCTTTGAGCCAGCAGGCTTGCCTGTCGTTGTGGTCATCGCATCTCCTTCTGCGCTAGTACTTCATGAATGCGTTCATGATCGGTATCGATTGCGACATCGATGATTCGAACGCCGTTGACATTGACCTCTTTGAGATGATCATCAAGGACATGGGTGAGCGAGAGTTCGTAATCCCACTCTTCTGAGCCGTCATTATCATCAAGCAAGAGTCGTTGATCTTTGACCTCTGGCTCGTAATAAATCGTTACGAGAATTGATTTTGAGTGCATTAGTAAGCCCCTTCATCTATCCATGCATCGAGTCGAAGTGCATTGACTGCATCGAGTGCCGAGACTGTCAACGAGTTTCGGAATTGCACGCCGTCTGGCAGAGTGAGTTCACGAGTGTAATCACTTTCATTGACTGCTTGAATTGCTTCAACACCGAGTGCCACCATGAATTGAGGGATTGGTGGATAGCAATTCGATGAGAAGTGAATTGAGATCTGTTGTTCGAGTGACTGAACGAGATCTCCTGATGCAAGGTCGTGCGCGAAATTAGAGCCCATTGGATTATTCCTTTTCTTCTAGATATTGACTTTGAGATATATCGGGAGTGAGTACTGAGTCGAGCCATACGGCGAATAGAGCCATAGGAATGCAGATAGCGAAGAGAAGAGCGATCATTACCAGACCGCCCTTCTGACGATGCCCTGATGCTTGCTGGTGGTCACTGAGTAGCGGACTGCAGGTATCTCCCAGCCACCAGCGTGATGCCATGCGATAGGCGTGCCGTAGGAGTAGACGATGAAGTCTGGCTTGTGACCCTTGAGGAGTGCCACGAGATCGCTCTGCAAGCGACCAGTGGGCAGGTAATCGCCCTCCTGAAAGTAAACGCCTGCCATGGAATTAGCCTTGAACGGCTGGCGATTAGCGATGTATTCGATCGCTCCTGCATTGGTAGTGCTCTTGCCTTTGATATCTGCGTATCTGGTGCTCACTTATTGCCCTCCCACTTGATGAGTGTGCAGATTCGCTGATCTGCGACCTGATGACACTTGCCATAGACAGGGTGATGCGTGGCAATGAATGCCACGCCAGCGATGAGTAGTGCTGAGAAGATCGCGCCCAGTGCCTTCATGCGCTCACCTTCTCTGGTGACAGTGATGCCACGAGATAGGCGTAGAGGCTGGGTGCTACCGAATTGCGTAGCACTTCTAGGTCGTTGTCGATGTTATTGAGTTCCATTATTTGACTCCTCCTACTGAGAATGAGACTTGATTATTGGTGATCTTTGCAACTGCACCGCACTTGCATCGGGCAGTCTGACGAGTGTTGAAAGTGAGAGCGCGCTGGCAGACGATGCACTTCACTTGATGCCCTTCAAGATCTCAGAGACGAGATCGAGTTGATCATCGGTGAGATGATCGATCTGAATGGCTGATTCGAATGAGACATGGAGGCAGATTCCCTGCCCCTTGATAACGCAGGTAGAGCATCGAATGTTGCTCATGATTACGCCCCTTTCACGATCTTTGCGATGTTGAGTGACTTGATGAAGTTGATCTCGAAGCCCTCTGATCGGGTCGAGAAGAAGCGAGTGCCGTCTGCGAGAAGCAGGTCGATGAGTTGAGGGGAGATCGTGCCTTTGGCAACGATCTTGCCTTCGGTGTCGATAAATACGCGTTGCTTTGCCATTGAATTAGATCTCCCTCTTCAATTTGCCAGTGAAGCGGATTTCCACGATCTGGTTGCGGTTGTAGGAGATGAAGTCCTCAAGGTCGCTGATCGTGTCGAAGTCAATCTCGAAGTCGTAGATCGTGTTATCGAGATTGAGGCGAGATTCTTGCTTGATCTTGCCCTTTGCAGTTAGTGACATTGGATTTGCCTTTCACTTGATCACTGCACCAGTTTGCGAGTGATTGCTGACATTGGTCTCGTCAGTGCTGGCATGACCAGCAGACAGCCCTAGAGGGCTGTTTCGACCTTGCCGATCACTAGATCTGAGCCAGTGATCTTTCCAGACTTGAGATCGTTGTAGGTCTTACGATCGATCTGCTGGGTCTCAATAACGCCACTCACATATGGCGCAGGCTTGCCGTACTTCACTTTCCGATTGATGTAGGTCTTTAATGCGGACAAGCCACTCTTTGCGGTCTTATGAAAGCCGAGTACGCCCCAGCCCTCATCATCGGTTAGACACGATGCGTGGGTATAAATTGCTGACTCTGATTGACGGAGACTGAAGTTGCCGTCTGGACATACGACTACGAAGTAGTTCATTGGATTTGCCTTTCGTTATTGATAGCACCAGATTGCTACCAGAACCGCCCACGATCGAGTCGTGAGAAGATCTGGTGGCAATTAGTGGGGGCTGGCTTCACTGGTCTGTCGGTCGGAATGAGTACCGCCTGCACCATTGCTGGCAGTCCATGACCAGCCCCTCTAATTAAAGGTTGATTCGCCTATCGTCATTCGTAGATCTCTGGGTCGGTTTACGCTGGCTGATGAAGTACCGCTCACCGCTCGCCCATTGCTGGGGTCATCGCGTTCATCGCGTTCATCAGTTGGTCTCTTCACTGCCGAGTTACTCCGTAGAGATTCGGGAGACGAGCGCACCGACTTGCTGATCGATCAAGAGAGTGAATGATCGAGTAGTCCATGTGTAATTAGGCACTCACGAGAGGTTTTCGTCACCGCGCTGGTTGCCCCTAGGGGATTCTGAACCAGAGACCAGATCGAGATCTGACCGCCTGCGCGTACACCGACTGACTCTCGCGTACCTTGAGCCTGTTTCACTTCTGGCGCGATGCCCCTGAGGGATTCTGATCGCGTACCGCGTGTGCTCATGACCCAGTATTCCGTATACATCGGACAAACACAAACACGCGCACCGATGTGGTGGGTCAATATGTCCGATTTATATGCATAATTCCATGCGTGAAGTAAGTATGACCAGTCATGGAGTGATTGCGATGTCGGGATTGTCCAAATTGTGCAGATCGTTGGCACTCGGAGTGAGTGAGTGCTAATTAGTTGAAGTTTCAAATAGTTAGTTGAATGTTCAATTACATAGTTGAAAGTTCAATTATCACGATGTCACGATGTCAGCCGAAATCGCGCCATGAGTTTTTTCTTCCAGATAATGACAAGAGAGAAGAAGAAGAGAGAGAAGAGATCACTCACTGCATTGATCACATGACATCGATGCATTGAATGAATGATCGAATGCGTGTATCGATGTCATGTAATTAATCCGCATACATCGGACACATTGCAATGAATGAATGAATGCGACAGTGTTGATGTTGCAGTGGTGATCGTGGTTGCATCTGATAAGAAGCAGGTCGGAGACCTGACAGTCTGGTCGTATCCGCACAGTCCTGCATCGAATTGCGACAGTAGCCGAGTCGCATCGATGCATCGTCATCAAGATTGTCACCAGATCATAATGCAGAGTGACATTCATGCGCGTGTTACCGCATCTGCACCTGACTTGTAATGAGGTGCAGAGTGGTAACACCGCCACCCCCTGCCACCCCCCATGGTTAGATGCGATCGCACAGGGAACAGGCCCAGGGCTCAGACTCGACATTTGACTTTTTTCGATTTAGAGTAGCCAAAAACCACTTTTACCACCCCTACCACATAAGAGTTGAGGCTTAAAAAGTCAGACAGTAGCCTTTTCTATGAGTTTCACGCCCTTGTCGATGTTGCATTTGGCATGGGCTAACTTGACGTTATCAAGGATGTCATGACCGCCCTTGGCAAGGGGCACCACATGCTCTACATGAGGGTATAACTCCCACCCAGGCTGGCCTTGGACGTGGTTTGCCTCAAAGTCAAGGGGTAGATGGCAGAGGTAGCAGTCCGTACCATCACGGTCAATGATCTGTTGACGGGTGTAGTACTGGGTAGGCACGCCCCGTTTAATGGCTCTCTCACGGTTACTGTGGGGTCTACGATGTGGGTTGTTCTTTCTCCACTCTTTTTCCCTGTCTTTATATGCAGGTTCCTTGGATTTTTGAGACACATAGGCATTCACGACACCCTTGCAGAGGCCGCAGGCATTGCCATTGTTATTTTTACGGCAACGGTCGTAGTCACCCACAGTAACTCCGTGTTGGTTATTGAGCATCTCCTGCTTTTTAGCCTTCTCTAGGGCTTTAGCCTCTTTTTCAGCGGCAAGGCGAGCCTGGCGTTCTAGCGAGCGTTGCTTTCTCTCTTCTCTGGCTATACGCTTATTCTCGGCCTCTAGGAGTTTTTTCTCTAGGAGTTTTTTCTCTCTGAGTAACGCCTTCTCAGCCTTACGCTGCTCTATACCCTCACGCTCTATGCGTTTACGCTCAGCAATAGCCAGTAACTTCTCCTGATGAGCAATACGACGGCGTTCCTTCTCTTGTTTGTACAAGATGCCGCGCTGTCGTCTCTCCTCTTTGCGAGCCAGAGCCTCCGCTTTCTTTTTAGCCCTAGCCTCTTCCTGCGCCTTCTTGCGAGCGATGCGGGCTGGCTTGATGACCTTCTCTTCATACTTCTCTTTGTGAGCCCTCTGCTTATCAGGGGTGTATGTCTTGCGGCGGTGCTCGTTATGAGCAACGGTGCACTCCTCACAGCGCTTCTCATCTTCTCTTCTATGTTTTCTGTAGCCTGATTCAGTTCCACAGATCTCACGAATGACGGATGGGTTCATAGATAGTAGCCTAACACATAGAGTGTGTAACAAACCTCTCTCTGACATAATCACCATATGACAGCCTGTGAGTGGTGCAGAGGCAGCGGTTTACTGCCATCTGACGAGGATTGCCCATGTGTCAACCTACAATGTGGCTGCAAGGCCTGTAAGGACGTGAAATGAGCGCTGAAGAGAACCTAGGCAAGCAATTTACCAAGTCAGGCAAGCGCCGCCACAAGATGGTGAAGTTTATAACCAATGGTGGAGTAAATCTTGGCTGTGAACACTGCGATACCTATAGCATTAAGCACCCAACAGATGTAAATCCAGGTCTAGGCAATAAGCCAGTAGATCAATGGCATTACGCAGACAAAAAAGGAATTAGCGAAGCCTGGGAAGCGCATAAGAAGCAGAATCCATGAGCGCCCTCAACCCTAATCAATTTGGTGTTCCTGTTCCTGAAGGCACCAACATCATTCGATCTGGTGGTTTGGGTCATATGGAGGGCGATACATCACGTTCTATTACCAAAATGATCCCTGTATCTGTCATGAAGAGATACACAGAGTTTAATCGTCAGGGGGCTGAGTCACAGCCTGATAGTGCAGAACGCATCAACAACATCGCCGATGAATTACGCAAGGGTGGCGTTATTAGAGAGCCATTGGTTCTTGAACATAATACTGAACATCAGTGGGGGTATTTGGGAGAAGGCCATCATCGCCTTCTTGCGGCTGAACAAGCAGGACATACCCATGTCCCTGTAACTGTATGGTCTACAGGCTACGGTGGCGGTATTGCAACACGAAAGAAAAAGGGAATTGGATCTCCATTAACTTTGACAAGAAGTTGGGCAAACTTTCCAGGAGATACCTACCAACCCAAGGAATTACATCCTGGTCACTTTAGGGAGTTACAAGGATGAGCGCCGAAGATAACTTGTCGGGTAACCAGTTTAAACTCTACCATGGAAGCAATACTCACATCAAGGTACCAGGCATGGTAGAGGCTAGGCTTCAAGGCTTTGACAATAATAAAGATATAGTAGGAAAACACGTGGCTTTTGCGACAACGGATTTATCGGAAGCACAACTCTACGGTAAGAACGTGTACGAGGTTGAGCCAGACGAGCACACTGAGAAGTTTTCAATGCCTAACGTCTATATCAGTAAAAAAGGTTTTAAGATTAAAAGCAAACTTCCAGTGTCGCGTCCACGTACCTTTGCAGAACCCAAGGACATTGAACCACGTGGAAGAGTCAAAAAATCCGTAGTAAAACGCACTCCACCTAAAGAGACTAAAGCATGAGCGCCCTAAGCAATCTTCAGTTCAACTATGAGGAAACACCTTCAAAGCACCGTATTTACGCTACATCAGGTGACACAAAGGTCGGCGGTATAGAGTGGACGAAAGAAGAGGGTGATGTACGGGGTCTTATGGTCAACCCTGAACATCGTCGTAAGGGTGTAGCGACCGCTCTATGGGACAAGGCTCACGAAATTGCGGAAGATAAAGGAATTACAAAACCCGTTCATTCGGATGTAAGGACAGAAGAGGGCGACGCTTGGATCAACGGGTATAAAGGAGAGAACAAATGAGTCCACGTAACCTCAACCCTGAGCAATTTGATATTGACCATACAACCAGTCCTCTCACCTACCCAGCATCATCAGGGCCTGTGCAGAGACTGGTGGTGCGCCACCCTGAGGCCACTGCTGGCGTAGAGAAGCCAGAGAGTTACCTCGATGAGACGCAGCGAGTAGTGAGTCGCGGCAAAACTGGTAAGCCATTGAAGAAGCCAAAGGTAGAAGTCAAACCAGGCGCAGGAGAGAATGCCGCTGGATTCGTTGACTACGAGAAGCACGGCGATGCCATACACATCCACTACATGAAGACAAGAAACCATCTGCAAGGCAGTGGCGTGGCTCAAACCGCCCTTGAGACCTTGATCAATACCCATAATCCTTCTGCTGTAAATTTTGGCAAGATGATGGATCCAGCAGTAGGCCACATCATGGGCAAGGTAGGCCAGAAGCATCCTAATATCCGCGTCTCTGGCAAGGTCGAGTACTGATGAGCAACCTCAACCATAAGCAATTTAATATCCCTGCCAAGGAGATACAGCCAGGAGATCGTTTAGATGCTGCGGGTAAACTTCGTGTCCATGCGGCAAAGATGATCGGTGACAAGATGGTAGCCGCCCATAAGTTACGGGGATCAAAAGCCCCAGGTATTACTGAGTATGATCCAGAGCAGGTCATCAGAGTTTGGCGCAAAGAGTAATGCTCTCTAGAGAAGAGTTTCAAAACCATCTGCAACAGATGCGGACTGAGTCAGATGACATCGGAACTGCCCCAACAGATACACCTGTAGCCGCCAACAGTTTGGGCTAGGATCACTCTCCTATCCCAGGTCGTCTAACGGTAGGACATCGCCCTTTGGAGGCGAGTATCTTGGTTCGAATCCAGGCCAGGG
>Ga0208251_1000112_pt1 | contig 27458 bp, 48 predicted proteins | sample CryBogCBE15Jun09_FD_184560 | JGI IMG/M metagenome (GOLD analysis project Ga0208251, IMG submission 184560) | Freshwater microbial communities from Crystal Bog, Wisconsin, USA - CBE15Jun09 (SPAdes) (version 2) | ecosystem: Environmental > Aquatic > Freshwater > Lake | place: Crystal Bog...
CAGTTTTCCGTTTCTTGGATACCTACAAACAAAACAGCCCCCGCCTCGGCACTATCCCGGTCAGAGATGGCGGACTAGCGGGCTATCAGGCGTAGAGATGGTGAGTAGGGAGGGATGTGGGGCGTTCGATGTGTTGGCATTGACTAATCAATTCTCCCGCTACCGTGACTGACTGAGCTACCCGACATCACTGGCCACCCGGTGCAATGAGTACTGGCGCTGCCTTGCCAGACCGGCCCGCCATCAGATTGATCGATGCTATCGACGTCGGCCATCACTAAACGAGATAACCCTAGAGTTTTATCTCTAAACGTGATGCCGATCCGAACTCTATCTACTTTAGTGCTATCTCTACTAGTGATGCGCACTATCTCTAAAATGTATCGCTTTCTATGCCCTATAGGGTGTAGTATCTAGTTATGGCATTAAACGAGACAATGAAAGAGGGAAACGCCATGATTGACAAAAAAGACATTGAAACAGCTGTTAGCACCAGGCCGCTGACCACAGAAGATTGGGGCCTACTCGCGGCGGCCTTGCAAGAAGCGATTAGCCAATGGGAATATGACAACGTAAAGCTAAACGATTACAAAACTAGTGCAGCTAGTGCCGCGTACCGTACCTTAGCCAAAATACATGCCGCGCTAGTTATGGTTGAATGTGTGCGCTGTGACATCATCGAAACAGTAACGCTAGGTGACGCCATCGCGCGGGGCTATGACGCCTTAGAGGGTAGCTATGTCTGCCTTAGTTGCATCGAATACGAATTGGCAGAACTTGAGCAACTTTTTATTGATGAAGAGGGTAACTAATGGCTCGCGAGACATGTCAAGGATGTTGGCACCCGGCGCCGCGCGGCACCAGACTAGGCACCTGGTCCGGACTGGCAGATTTCGACGCCACGCCCGCCCGCCCGCGCCGGTTCGCTAACTGGCGCCTATGTGTTCGATGCGCCCGTGACTTAGGCGTAACTCTCAAGTACGCCGCCCCGATCGTTGGGATGCCGCAAAAATAAAAGAAACTGGCACCTAGTAGCGGTTAAAGGCCGCGAGCGGGGTTCAATCCCCCGGACTAGGACTACTTGCAATAGGCGGGAGTATCGCCTATAGTAAGTAATGAGATGCGGCTGGAGGAGCCGCCTAAATGAAAGAGGAAGAACAGTGCAGACATTTAAACTAACCATAAGGCTAGGCAATGCTGAGATGCAAGACGGCCAAGACATTAGCGACGTGTTCGACGACGTCGCCGCCGACCTGAGCGCGGGAAGAACTCGCGGTTGTGTTAAAGATGTGAACGGTAACACTGTTGGAGAATGGAGCCTACTCTAATGGTCAAGACTTATACCCTGGTGCGCATTGACGCGGCGAGCATCACCAAGTCCGGCCGCGAGCTATTCGCCAAGATGCCCCAAGACATCCAAGACGACGACACGGAGGGCCGAGTCGTTAAGATTCTCTCCCTAATGGCGCGTAATGGCGCTAATGCATGGCGAGCGATGGAGAACGGGAGCGGAGCTAGTCCGCGGGCCGATCTCTACTGCCGTCGCGCCTGGAGCGTTGAAGGTGACGCGCGAGCGGCCGAGTTCGCTAAAGCTGATAAGGCTAATGACGAATGGGTAAAGCATTGGGAGCGGGTCGAACGGGGTTGCGAGAAGCGCCTAGACGCGTTAGCCGCGCTACTGTCGGACATTACTGGCCACTCCTGGAGGATCGACACGAGTGGCGGCGGTATGGGTGACGTACTGGTAATCCCGGCGACGCTGACGGGAGGCCGTGACAACACGACTACTTACCACACTAACGAGCGCGCGATTTGGTTAAACGGCTGATGGAAGCGCGGCACCCGTTCTATACAGTCCTAATGGTCATTGTGTCGTTCATTGCGGCGCTACTCATTGCCAATAAGGTCCCATTGTCTCACCCGCATTTAAGAACACTGACATTCTGGGCCATTTACGGAGTATTGAGTTTCACGGCCTACTTTATTCTAGAGAATAACTAAAGGTATCTGGGCGGCCTGGTGGCCCGTTGCGCGGTTCGATCCCGCGGCTTGGAGCGATTAGCACCCGTGCTAATAAGTAAGTGAGAGACACTTGCGACTAATGAAAGAGGAATAAATATGTTGTCGATTACCCTGAGCGCCGCGACGTTCATAGACCTCGCAAGCGCGGGAGCGTTTGCAAGCACCGATAAGGCCCGCCCGTTGTTAACCGGCGTGCTACTGGTCCCGACTGGTGGAATCGTTAAGGCCATTGCGACCGACTCATATAAACTGGTGACGATTACTCGCGAGCTGGTCGAGCTGACCGGAGACGCCGCGCCTATCCTGGTGCCTGCTGACGTACTCGCGAAGGCCGCGAAAGATGCCGCTAAGTCTCGCGTCAATGTCGAGATCGTGGCCGACCCCAAGGCCGGTTCTTTCACTATCGCAAGCATGTCCGGAGCCTGGACTTATGGCGGCCGACTGGTCGAAGGTAATTACCCTGACGTAGAGACGCTGATCCCCGCCGCTAATGGCATTACGTGTCCTGAAGGTGAGAATGTAGCCTTTAATGTGTTCTTCCTGGCTGACGTGACCAAGGTGGCGCCATGGTCAACCCTGAAGGGGCGCGAGAAGAACGGGACTGACGCGGCCATGCGCATTACGGCCCTGAATGACCGTAACCGGCCCATTCGCATTGAGTCGCGAGACGGCCAGACTATCGTGCTGGTGATGCCCGTTCGCGTGTAGCACCGGGTAGCTGGTGGCCGAGCGGCGGCGTAACTAGGTTCGATCCCTGGCACTAGCACTACGTCGAGAGACGTTACACAAGAGACAACGAAAGAGAGAGACAATGACTAACCAACTAAGAAGCGATGGCGACACACTAGAACTAGAGGATGGCCGCGTGCTGAGATTGCGCGTTACTGCTGACGACTGGACGCTAGACCAAGATGGCGACTGGTTCGGTCGAGTGGGATGGTGGACCAAGGACGAGCGCCCAGACTGGTGCGATGGTAGCGCGGAGATTCTGGACCGCGACGGAGCGACTCGCCTATGGTGGATGCCGCCGACTGATGCCAAGAGCGATGACGTGCTGAAGCGTAACCTACGCGCCGAGATTAAGGAGATTCTGGCCTATGGTTACTCCACGTATACGCTTGAAGTGTGCGAGGGCCGTGACGCCTACGGGCAGCTCATTGTCCGAGACTCCGAGAGTATCGGCGGCGTAGCGCCATTGTGGGATGGTAGCGACGTCGATGACTTGGTGGACAACTTGCGCCTAAACCTTAATGTGGAGACTAGTCTCGTCGGCCACGATACTGACGGTACGGCCTGGATGACGGTACGCGCCTATGTGGAAGTAGAGGTGATGGCCGAGGACTCCGAGGACGCGTTGATGTACGCCCGCCTAGCGATGCCAGACTATGACGTCGACTCGTTCACTTATGAAGTGATCCGCCGCTAACGATTACCCGGTGCGGGATGGCCGCCATGGTAGGTTCGATTCCTACGCCGGGACTACTCTAAATGAGTAACTAAAAAAGGAGATGAAGTGAAACAGCTTGACAACGTAATCGGCCGCATAGGTACGATGCAGGAGAACGGCCTAGTGTTTAAGGTCAGTATTAAAGAACGTAAGAACGCCTACGGTAATGAGCGCTACCTAGTGACACCCGTGTCCGGGTACGGTCAGACCTGGGTTAATGCCGCTCGCGTACGCGTACTGGAAGTAATAGAGTGATCGACTGGACCGAGCTGGACTGTTACGCCTACCGGGAAGGAGCGCGACCGGAGGATGAGCCGGAGTTCGTCGAGGCCTACTACGCGCTGGACTTAGAACTTGAAGCGGATGTGTTAGGAGACGTGACTCCCGACTCCAAGTAGATGTGTTGTGAAACGCATCCCAGAGAATTACTACAATTAAAAAAACACTAAGGCCCGCCGGTAATTCGGTGGGTCTTAGTGTTTATGTGGTACACTTAGTTTGCTGGTCCGGGGGTAGGACTTCTCCCCCTGTAATGATTCGACTTGTCCCCCTCTTTCCAAGTGCGAGTCCCCCCGGATTGGCCTCCCTAGATAAGCCGTGAGCGCTTTCGGTATCGAGCTACGCGCACCTTAGATGCCGCGTTATAGGCGTCAATGCAGGGCTGGCAGAACTGGTGTGCTGGGTCTTTGAGACGTCGCCTACGATGCCAGGCGTGACCGGCCTCCGTGCCATGCTCCGGAGACTTGCGATTAGGTGGCTCGTATCCGAGCGATACAGCGACGATGCGTAATTCTGCATACGACAAACCGCCCCACACTCCCCACGCTTCCTGATGTTCGAGCGCCCAATGCAGGCAATCAGTCTTGATGGGGCAGGTAGCGCAGATCTCGCTTGCCTGTTGTGTGAGGCGGTCGTCGAAGAAGAGGTCAGTAAGCCCGATACAACGAGCCTTTGACCACTCAGTCAAGGTCTACCAGTCGGCTTCCGGCGTGGTCTTGGCGTCCTTAGCAGCGAAGCGAAGCTCGTTGCCTACAGCGTCAGCCACGAGGACAGTCTTGGAGACGGGCTTGCCCTCTTTGTTTTCGTAGCGGTCTTGGTTGAGGTAGCCGTGAACGATAACACGGTCGCCCTTCTTCAAGGTGTTCACGCCGTTGGCGAGGTCGCCCCAGGCTACGCAGTCGAAGTACGAAACGTACTCTTCGTCGCCCTTCTTGCGGTTCACCGCCACGCTGAAGTTGGTGACTGAGGTTCCCTTGTTGGTGAACTTAATCTCAGGGTCGGCGGTCAAACGGCCAATCAAAGTGGTAGACATCTTTCTTACCTATGCTTTCTATTCGTGTGCTAGATGCACATAGGTAAGTGTACCAGACTAATAGCCAGCTTGCTTGAGTAGGTAAATCATTTCTTCAAGCGTAACGACAGCGTAGGCCACCCGGGCTGGCTTGTTACGTCGCTTGATTACAGCAATGCCGACGTCGGCTTTAGCGTTCGCACGCTCCACCGCAGTCTCGTCCATAATGCTCGCAAGGTTGATGGTCTTTAGGTTCTTGCACTCGATTATGATGGCGTGAGCGAAACCGTTGAGATCGCCCTTGTCCACCGTGTTGCCTGCACCGTAGCGCCGCTCCACCTGGGGGTAGCCCAGTTCGTTAAAGACTTTGGCTACGTCACGCTCCCATTGAGAACCACGAGCCTTCTCTGGAGTAGTCATTGTACTTTATACCTTTCCCATTTGCCTGGGTTTGTTATGTTGCGTTCGTATTCGCCGCCAACAACCTTTATAGTCAATGTTGAACGCGGGCAAACATCAGCAGGAATAAAATAATCGCCCACTGGGGTGCTTGCAAAAAGGTAATCGAACTTAGAGGTGTCCAGTTTGGTCGCGGTAACGTAATAATAATTGCGTTCAGAACGCTGCTCGGATTCCATTCGCTTTATCTCAACACGCTTTAGTTCGCCGTTCATATCAACAACGTAATCAAAACGTGTGTGACCGTCCAGACCACGGTATAAATCCCACCCTTGAGCAGATGCCCAAGCAATGAAACGGCCCTCACCAATCATGCCAGTTTGGTGGCATTGCCTATCTTGATTCTGGCCTTTTTGGTTGGAGCCTTTCGCCTTCTCAGGCGTTGTCACTCTCGGCCTTCAACGAGTCAAGCGCCGTCTGAATCTGGTTACGAGTAACGCCAGCCTTTAGCAGAGCAGGCAAGAACTCGCCCATAAGGGCGTCAACAGCTGCTTCGGTTGCCTTGTCGGCAATTTCTTGGGTGATTAAAATCTCTGACATAACGCTCCTTTGGTTATCGGACTAAGCCTAACACACGCTTAAATCCTTCGGGCATGGGTACAGATTCCTCATGTTCTTTGCGCTTCTTCTCGAAGAACTCCTGGTCAGCGACCTCATAATTGGGTCGTGAAACGTTCGCTGGATGGCTCTGTTTTGCGCCCTCAGTCACGCGCTTAAGTTCGTCTGCCACGCGTCGAGCGCCCATCGTGTCGTAGTGCTTGCGAAACTTGAGTGGCGATCGGATGACGGTACTCCAGAACTCGTGACTCAGGCACCAGTCCACCATCGACTCGGCGGCCTCGACCGATACCTTGTCAATGCGTAGGAGCTTTTCCATCGGAGCGATGTTGGTGACGTTCACCTTAAAGGGCTTGTACGAGTTAGCCACCAGACCAGCGTTGAGACGTTCACACAATGCCTCAGCAGCGGCCCAGAAGGGCGTCTCACGGCTTTTCTTGATGGTCATGGACTCAGCCACCTTGACCTGCTCTTGCACCTGTTCCAGCGTCAATACGCCGTCTTGGATAAACAGGCAAAGGGCTTGCTTGTAAACGTCGGTCACTTGCCAGCCGCCCAGTTAATAGGCACTTCCGGCTCGTAAGCAACCAGTACCTTGATTACGTCGCAGGGGTAGGAGGCTGAGTCGTAATCGCCCACCTCTTCGTTCCAGTATCCGCAAGCGAAGCAGTAGGAGCCGTACTGACGGTGCTTCTCTCGTAGGGCTTGGCGTTCGTCGGGGGTCATAGTTCACCTTTCAAGGTAAATTCGGCTGCCTGTAGCCACTCAAGGTCGTCCTCGCCCGCCCGCATTGTGTCACGTTGTAATTTATTCATTTTTCGCCTTTTGAGCCTGACGGGCTATCTAGGGCTTCACCCGTCAGAGTGGACGTTAGTATTTCATTACGGTGATTAACTCCGATGAATCCCCTAAATCCACTTTGTAAAGTTTTAAATTTTACTTGCGTCATAATTTCATTTTGCACTTCACGCAATAGAGGCAGTCCATCACCACAGGAGGCAAGTTTAGGTAGTAAAAAGAAGTTTCAATAGTTTTTGTTTCATTGTGGTCGCAACTAGGTAATAGTTTCTCTCCGCACTTGGGGCAGTAGGTGAAGGCAAAGTCAGTCTGGCCGTGTTCGATAACATCCCAGCCTTCGGGCAACGTCATTAGTCCGATGATGTGGGTGCACTCAACTTTAGTTTTTAGGTCGTTAGGCTTTAGTTCTTCGGTAGCGTCCAGTACCTTGATTACGTCGCAGGGGAACATTACGAGGTCGCCGGCGATGTCACCGCAGAACGTGCAGTGCCAGAACCATTCGCTGTATTTGTGGATTCCATCTTCAGAGGCTCCGCACTTTACCTGAGCCCCTTCTCTGAGGGAGGCCAGCAGAACTTCGCTATGGGGCCACTCGCACTTGATGCAGTAGGGCTCAAGGCCGTCCTCGTCTCTACGGTGCTTCTCTCGTAGGGCTTGGCGTTCTTCTTTAGTCATCGTTTCCACCTGCCCAATTATCCGATTCGGCGTCGGCAACAGAACCCTTGAAACCATCATCGTATCCACGTTCGTAATTTATCGCCGCCTGAAAGTTTGCTTCTTTCAGTGCATCCAGCACCTTGATTACGTCGCAGGGGTAATCGGCTGGGTAGCCACCGTCTTTGGTGCAGAAACCGCAATAGTCGCCAAGATAGGTGTGCTTCTCTCGTAGGACTTTACGTTCTTCGGGGGTCATTGTGGCTGAACGTTCACTAGCGCCTTCTGTGGTCGAGCGGTCACTTGTGTTGTTTTCGTATCGGTTTGTCACGAGTGCGCCCAGAAACCGTAGGTGCAGACCCCGAACAAGAACGCCCAGCAACCGAGAGCCAGGGCGTAGGCGAAGCAGTAGGAGCCGTACTGCCGGTGCTTCTCTCGTAGTTCTTGGCGCTGTTCCGGTGTCACTTGCACTCCTTGCCACAGCCGAGGCAGGTCACGGTGTCGCCGTTGCCGTCAATGAGATCAGCGTCGGCATCACGGAACCAGCCAAACAGTTTCGCCCAGCACTCGGGGCAGAAGATTTGCCAGACACCGTGGGTGAACAGACCGTAGGCGATGGGCTTGGTCGTGGGCTTGCTCATCATGCACCTGCCTTCTTCAGGTCGGCGAGGTCAAAGTCCTTCTGCTCTTGGCTCACGTCGAGCGTTCGGCTGTTGATGCGGATGCCGGTGAAGGAAATGCTCTCGGTAAAGCCGATGTTCTCACCTGCGAGGGCCATCTTGACCTTCATGGCTTCCTTGTCGGCGCTCATGACGTAGACGTTGCCGTCTTCACGAATCTCGGCGGTTGCCGTGCGGAACTTTGCGATGACTGCCTGCGCCTCCTGGAGCGATACCCCAACCCGTTCCGGCTGCAGGTAGATGTGTCCGTTGCGCTTGTACCAAGTTGCTTCCATGTGTCCTCCTCAGAACTTCGGCGCTTTGCCGATACCTAGAGCGTACTGTCCGAGCGTAGGACAAGTCAAGCATTTTTTTAAAGTTTTTTGCGCCTTGCAATTACTGGGCTTTTGCCCGTCGAGTGGCGTGGTAGCAGGCGGTGCACATCCCTGAGCGGATCCGGTCGGCTGGCGTGTTCTCCACGATGCGCCCACAGGTCTTGCACTCAGAGAGTTCGGCCTTCTTCGCTCGCTCCTTGCCGGTCTGCACGAAGCGCACGAGGTCATCGACCTTCAGCGCCATGCGAGCCATCTCGTCAAGCAGGCGTGAGATGTCGCGCACGGAATCGAAGATGGGGTCGGCAATGTCGGCCTCGCTCATCTTGCGAACGACTGCCGAGAGGGTCGGGTCGGAGTGCGTTCCCCTCGCCCTGGGGCCGGAAGGGGTAGCGTCCTTCTCGGCCCTCGTGCCAGCTCGTCGGCAGAGGTCAAGCATCACGCCGTCGGTCAGTCGGCTTAGAGACTTCTCGATGATGCGGCGGTCACGGATGAGGCGGTCGGCGTTCTTCATTTGTCTCCCCAGAGGTAGAGGGCAAGCCCGACGGCAAGAATAATAAAGACCAGTATCACTTCGTCCTCCGTACTAGTTCGACGATTCTATCGAAGTCGCTGGGCTTCCAGATGTAGACCTCGGCGCAGGGTATCTGCTGTAGATCCGCGAGCACTTCGTCCTGGGCCGGCGAGGTGCGACCCTTCTCACGCTTGAGCTCGGCGAAGATGAGCCGAGTGCCACGCCAGGCAGTGATGTCGGGGTAGCCAGCGAGCGAGACACGTCGACTGTCCGGCACGGAGTAGACCGACCAGCCCTCAAGCCGCATGAGGTGAGCGACCTGCTCATGAAAGTCCTTCTCTAGCATCGAGTTCTTCCACGCCGCTTTGCCGAACAGGGGGTCAGTTGCCATCCGTGCCCTCCTCGGGGAATTGGTTACGGCTGAGCCACTGGTCGATGATGAACTCGATGCCGGCCTCTTTCGCTCGGGCCTTCATGCGCTTCTTCTCCTTGCGCGAGTGGCGCTGACTGCTCACGATGCTGAGGTCGTAGATTCCCCACTTGCCGAGGTGAATCCGTCTATCCCTGGTAGCCATACATCTCCCTTGCTCGTTGTGCTGCGATGAGGTCTGCCGACGTTGCCCATGAGTGGACGGTGAAGCCGTGCTCTTGAGCAAAGGCTGGGTGTCCGGTGATGAACGTGTGGCAGTTGCGACAGAGGGCGAGGACGTTCTCCTCGTCAAGGATGGAGCCACCTCGGGCTCGGGTCAGTATCTCATGCACGTCAGAAGCGTAGTGTGAGCAGATGCGCTCGATGCGAGCCTCGCACTCGGGGCGCTGTTCGAGAATCTGGTGGACGAACATCCGGCGCTTCACGTTGAGGGCTTGGCGTTTCTTTGAGACGGGGTTCAGTTTAGATCTCTTCATTGCCCTCCTCGTCCGGTAATTCAGGTTCGTCGAGCTCAAACTTCTCGTCAGGGAACCAGTTGCCCTCAGGCCACTTGCCGTTTGCTTCGAAATAGCGGATAGTCCACGCGAGGCACTTGTTGCAGAAGTGCGGATGCGCTCCCCAGTAGGCCTCGGTGCGAGTAAGACACCAGCGCTCGCAGCCGTCGCAGATGCCAGGGAGCCAGTGCGCCGCTTGCTCGTAGTGGGCGACTATCCAGCCAATCGTCTCGGGGCTGTCGGTTCCCATGATGGCGAGGCGCTGGCCCATCGGGTTTGCGTTGATGGAGATGCCATGCTCGAAGCAGTACGACATGAGCAGAAGGAAGTTGTCTGGCTCCTGGGGGTTGTCTGCCGAGGGAATCTTCACGTCTTGAGACTACACCAGCGCCGGAACTCCTGCCTCCCCATCATCGTCTCCTTTGTCAGGGTCGAAGGCATCGCCTAGCCCGAGCCGGAAGATTTCACGGTTCTTGCGCTTGACCTCCTCAAGGTCTGGGGCTTCGCCGGCCTCGAGCTCCGGCGTTCCGGCCTTTGCCTTCTCGAGAGCCTGCTTCCTTTCGGTGTCGAGAGCGACGGCGGCGTTCACTCCCTCAAGCATCGTCTGCTGGATTTCCCGAACGTAACGGCCCTCGGAGATTTTGTAAGCCTTACGGAACTCGATGGCCCAGAAGTCGGCGTCCTTGTTGCACAGGTTTCGCCAGCCGATTCCTTCGATGGCTTTAGCGATGGCAGGGTGCGTCCACTTCGGCTCGTTGTCTCGGCCCCATGAGTTGATGCCCTGTTGCACCTCTCGGAGTGCTTCGTTCTCGTCCGGCATAGGGCCGGTAAGGATTTCGGCGCAGACTGCCAGGAACTGAGCCGAGTTCGGGAGTTCCGTCATCGTTGCCTTGCACTTACGAGCTGCTGAGACAACGAGGTCGTAGTCGAGGTTCTTCAGCGTGTCGTGCCACGCGTTCACGATTGCGTCTTGCGGCACTCGGTTGTTAGATCCCATCAAGTGCCCTACGACCTTGAGCGTTTGTTCTGGTGTCATTACCATTGGTAGTCCTCCTCAGCGTTCTTCGCCCAATCGCGAAGTTTGGTTAGTTTGTCGTTCTTGAATCGTGATTTCAGGGTGGGATAGTGCTTCTTGAAAGTGAGCGGCGTGAGAATCACAGCGAGCCAGAACGAATCTTGCATCGCCCACTCGAGGATGTCGGTCAGTTCCTCGAGGTCGTTGCTTCGCAGCATCGCCTGGAAACCGTTGACTTGGGCCTTCGTCACCTTGAAGTTAGGAAGGCCGTTGTCGTTGAGACGAGACTGGAACAGGTCGATGAGACCGAGCACCTCCGCGCTCGCCAACGGCGACGCAGAAGTTAACTGTTGTTCCTTAGTTGTCTCTCCTTCATTGATACTCCTTCTTGTTAGTGCATTTTTGCCCTGACCATAGTGCAAATCTGCACTATCCCTTAGTGCATAATTGCCCTGACCATAGTGCACGGTTGCACCCATCTCAGCGCTCTTAGGCCAGATGTAGTATTCCGAAGAAGTGTAGGAACCGTCCTGCCTTTTTTGGCGAATTGCTAGGACTGCGCCGACCCTAATGAGCTCGTTGATGGCTCGCTTCACGGTGTCCGCAGACACGCCAACTGTCTTGCCGATGGTCTTGTGTGAGGGCCACGCCGCTTCGTTCGCTCCGACAAATCGGTCGATAACTCCGAATATCCGAACGGCGGTTGTGCTCAGTTCAGGGTGGTAAAGAATCCACTCAGGGATGACCGCAAAGCGGTGATTTCGTTTTGATAGACTCGCTTGCACGAGTGACTCCTGTCCGCTAGGTGTTGCTCGAGAGGGGCGTAGGGGGTGACTACCCTGCGCCTCTCGCTCTTTTAATGATACCACTACTTCTCCCCCTTCCGGCGGCGCTCACGGGCCGCGTTCCATGCGTCCGAGTGCGCTTTGCGACAGGCTACACAACGAACCTTGTGACCGGCCTTAGATCCGCCCAGGAGCGCTGCCTGACGTGCAAGCAACTGGTAGCCGTAGTCCGTGCCGCAACTCGGGTGAAAGCCCTCGGGGTCGTAGGAGATGAGCTTCGCCACGCGCCGCTCGTAGGTGGCGTGGGCTCGCTCGCAGTCCTCGCAATAGAACTCCATCTCTAGGCTGTAGAGGTAGCCCTGCTCGCTTCCGCAGTACGGGTGCCTGATGCGCTCCTCGACATCTCGACGCTCTCGGGCGATGGTGATGTGGCGCTCCTTGCGGATCTGTCGAAGTTCAGAGGCCGTCGCTCCGCCCCAGATGCCATAGACCTCGTTCTCTAGGCCCATCTGAAGGCAGGGCTCTTGGTAGGGGCACTCCTGGCACAGTAACTTCGCCTGCGCCTCTAGGAGCATCCTGATGCCCTTCTCCGTGCCTTCTGGTGGGTAGAACACCTGCGTCTTGCCTCGGCAGAGAGGGTTGGGGAACTTGTGAACCTTCATGAGGCCATCGTCCGTTCGCGCTTGAAGTTGTAGTCGTAGTGCGCCAGCAGGCACTTCTTGCAGGCTGGGATGGTCGGGTCTATCTTGCGTCGACGGTGAAGCCAGACGTAGCCCTTGTTCGTGCCACAGCCTCGGTGAGGTTCCTGCACGATGACCTCGGGGCGCTCGACGGTGATGCCTCGCTCTTTGCGTATCTCGACCCTCTGCTCGGGCGTAGTGCCTCCCCAGATGCCAAACTCCTCGTGCTTGAGGCCTCGCTCTAGGCAGGCGGTTTGCAACGTGCAGTTCTTGCACAGTGCTAGGGCTCGACGGCGGAACTTGGACTGCGTGGAGTAGAAGATGCGAACGTCCACGCCGTAGCAGGCGTTCACTCCGTAATCCATGCGAGCAGGGTTGCCATAGCGACGGCGGCGAGGCATCCAGCGCCGATGCACCAGAGAGGGTTGGCGGTGGTCGTGAAGCCGTGGGTCTTCGCCGCCTCGGTCAGCCAGCCGGTCACGATGCCGGTGACGTAGGTGAGAGCGATGCCGCCCTTACGGTCGATGGGTAATTTAGTCATTTTGTCCTCCTCAGAACTGTGCAACGTGCACGGCTTCACCCTACTCGCTCGGATCCACGTTGCGCAAGGATTTTTAGAAACGAGAAACCGGCCCCCGAAGGAGCCGGTCTCGCAGGTTGCCAGGTGTGGAAGAACACCCGTGGGGCTTCCTTGTTTCGTGGGGGACACGACTTAGGGGAGCAGCAGGCCCTTCTTCTCCGCAGCTCGACGCTGAGCACGGTTCGGGCGCTGGCTGGCTTCGATTTGGGCGATGAGGCCCTGAATCTGTAGGTGGGCGTGGAGCAGGGCGTACTGCAGCAGGTTGTGCTGGCTCAGGTCTTTGACCTTGCCGCCCTTCGTGCCTCCGTAGACCGTCTCTGCGTCTGCTGGGGTGAGTTCAATGTCGCCGTAGTTCTCAATGAGCCCTGCGAGAATCGCCTTCACGCCTTCCGAGGTGGTCGCCATTACCACGCCTCCTCTGCGGTGCTCTTGACGGCGTAGGAGTTGGCAGGGGTGGAGCGGTTGGTCTGCGCCGTCGCCCAGCGCAGGTCGGGGCCACACGCTTCGACCTTCACCTCGGTCACACTGCGCTTGTTGCCGTCCTTGTCATCGTAGGAGCGCTGTTCGAGCGTTCCCGTGACGATGGCGCGGTCGCCCTTGCGGAGACTGTTCTGGATGTTCTCGGCAATCGTGCCCAGCGCCGAGCAGTCGAAGAACGAGGTCTGCTCCTGGGGCTCGCCTCGCTTGTCCTTCCACTTGCGCGTTACTGCGATGCTGAACTTCGCCGCCGCCGTTCCTGAATCAAGGAAGCGGATCTCTGGGTCTCGGGTGATGTTCCCGACGAGTGTGATGGTGGCATCAGCCATTAGTTTGTCTCCTCTTTGTTGAGTTCGTTGATAATTGCACTGCACTCTTCCTCGGTGAGCTCGTACAGCCCAGCGAGTGACCGCCCAGCCTTCGCTTCGAGGTAGAACTTACGGTCGGCGGTGTCGGGGTGGCTCTTGAGAAGCAACTCGCGCACCTTCTTCTGGCTGTCGCTAAGGGGGTTTGCCGCCGGACGCTCAGCGACCTGCTGGCGGTTGCGCACTTCCTCGCTGGATGCGATGCCCTTCTTCGTGTCGACGGCGAGGGCTGCGACCATCGCTCGACCCCATGCGGCGGTCTCAGCGTTCTGGACTTCGCTGTCTCGGGTGTACGGGGTCGGCCCAGGTACGGGCTCCCACGCCGTGCCGATGCCTGGACGCTCATCGTCGGGAGTGCGGTACGCCGCAGCCGTGTAGACCACCCACGACTTGTTGGCAAAGTCGATGAACTTGATGTCCACCTGCTGAAGCGATCCGTTCGGGAACTTCTCGCGGAACTCGACGATGCGCGTGGCTACGTCGATGTAGTCCAGTGGGCCCTTGAAGTCCTTAGCCATTACGCCACCGCCTCGAACTTGAAGTCCACGTTGTCGCGAACATAGTCGGTCAGTTCGTCAATGCTCTCAACACGGTCAGCCCAGTCGAGCTGCTTGCAGGCAGTCTTGGCCTGCGATAGCGACGTGATAAGCAGCGCGTACTGCTTAGCGTCGAGTTCTAATACCAACTTCATTTTCCCTCCTCAGGGTTAGTGGCCCACAAGTGAACCGATGATTTTGAGACCGATACGCCGGTCTCGTTCGTGAGGCTTTGCGCTATCTCTCGATAGGACAGTCCTCGCGACTTTTCTGCTGCGATGAAGGCTACTACAGGTTCGCCCAATCGCTCCTCAATTAGAACCGATAGGTGTGACATTAGACCACTTCCCCAGCAGATCCGTGAGCTCGTCGCAGACGGAGTTGAAGTGCACCACGGTTGTCTTGACTTCGCTGTCCAGGGGCATCTTGACCGCCTGAATCACGCCGTCGCCGACTGCGAGTTGGACGTAGGCGTTGTAGTCGTTGCCCTCGATGCACCAGACCTCTGCATCTTCGTCGGTGTCTACGACCCTGAAGCCGTACTGTGTAAGTGTGTCTCGGATGCTCATGCGTTCTCTTTCTTCTTGATGGGGGTTACGAGGCTAGGGATGAAGTGCCGGTACTTGGAGTGTTGCCACGTTCCACCGATGCACGTCACCCACTGGCACTCGCCGTCTTCACTCAAACGGGCTGAGTAAAAGGTGAACGAGCCACGTTGGAAAGCCACCTTCACGGGGTCTCCACGCTCTAGCCCGTTCCACGAACTTACGACTAGCCCTTTGGCTGTTGCCATGCTTCCTCCTTAGGTTCATGCTTAGACCTTACTGTCCTAGCGTAGGACAATGCAAGTATTAAAAAAAGAAATCCCCTCGGCGGTTTGAGTGCATCAAAGCCGAGGGGATTCTTTGTCCTGAGGAAGGAACGGTACGAGACCGCACCACCATTTTAGGGTGTAACTGTGTACGCCGAGAATAACTGCGCTGGGGTCACGATGTAAATGTCGCCCCAGTCCTGGAGCCAGCCGCCGTAGCGCAGAGCCTCGGCGACCAGAGCTGAGCATATCCATGAATCCTGCGAGCGAAACGACGGGAACCAGTTAGGCGTGAGGATGTCCAGGACGTTTGACACGATGCTCCCCCAGCCGTAGTGACTACCGACCTGCGCACGGGCGAAGGCAAGGATGTCGGAGCGGCTGTGGGTCGGCAAAGGCTCGACGAGGATGTAGTCGCCCACGGTCTCGATGCGCTTGCCCTGCGTCACGCCAGAGGGCTCGGCTTGGATGATGGTGACTACCCACTCATCGCCGTCGTGCTCCACCGTGTCTACGATGAAAGCGTGGTTCCAGTGAGAGGGCTTCACTCCCCAGCGCAGGCGCTCGCCGAAGCGGATGGCCTTACCCATGATTCCGTTCGAGTGGGCGAAGCCAATGTCGCCTGGCTGGGGAATCGGGCTCACTTGGCTGGGGTCTCGGTCGGGGTCTTGCCTGCGGCCTTCACCGGCAGAGCGCCGAGGAGCCACGACAGTTTGGGGTACTTGACTTCGAGCTGACGGACGATGCCGTAGTAGACCGTCGAGATGACGGGCAGGAGGATAGCCAACTCGCCAGCCGGAACGTGCTTCTCCAACTTGGTGAGGTAGGCGATGACGGATCCGACCAACACCGGAACGAAGGTGCGGATGATGTTCTTGTAGTAATTGCTCATGCTGCTGCTTTCTTTATGCACTTGTGACTGTCGGCCTCTAGGACGAGGTTCGGCAGTCGGTTGAAGGGGATGTTTGCTAGCGCCCCCGAGCTCAGAAGAATCATCTTCGAGCACTTGTCGCATTGGTAGATGAGGTTAGCCATAGGTGTCTATGGTACACCTCGCCCCCGTGTGTTTGTCCGTCTATAGGACTGCGAGGTCTGACCAGCCCTTTTGGTCGTGGTTGCCGACCAGCATGGTGAGAGTGCCAGGGGTAGACCACTTGCCGGTCATGTCGGAGAACCACTTAGATCCGCCGTCGAGACTGGGGCACTGGAAGCGGAAGAACGGCCCGAAGTCATCGACCGCTAGGTGGTGGCGGTGCGCCGTCACCCAGAGCCGAGGCATCACGCCGGTCTCGTACTGCAGGCGCTGAGACTGCCCTCGGAGCCACTCGTGCTCCTTGCCGCTTATCTTGTGACCGTGCGTAATCGCCACCGGAACACCGGAGAGCGTGACCATCTGCACCATCTCGTCGTGGGCGATGTGCCACTCACTCGGGCCGGCGTTGCCGAACACTCGTTGCAAGGTGTCAGCCAGGTAGCCGCCAGCGTTGTCGCTGTCAGACGTGACCGCCTTTGAGCCACCGTTGCGCGTCCACTCGCCGTGATTGCAGAGCACTGAGGCGAATATGTCGGGGTCGAGCGCCGCCACTCCCTGCGTCCACAGGTCAAGGACGAGGTTTAGTTGCGCCCTGAGCGTGAGCTCGACGGTGAAGGTCTGGCTCGCATAGTTGCCGGAGCAATTTTCGATAGGGTCGCCGCAGTTAAAGATGGCGACTTTCTCGATGTTCCTGCCGGCCTTGCGCAGTTCCTTGATGCGAGCGAGGCAGTCCTCGAACGATTGCTGGACACGCTCGACGGTCGCCGCCACTCCACCGTTCTCCGACTTGGCTATCTGCCAGTCGGCCCAGTTTATGAGGAACGTGCAGGGCTCAGCGTCGCTGGTGGGCTTGGTTGCCTTCGGTCGCCACTTGTCTATCTTGGCGCGAAGTGCGTCAACGTCGGCCTCAGTCGCCTGGGGCGTTCGTCGGGCGAACCTCGCCCTGTAGGAGTAGAGCCAGACCACGTCTCGGTCGCCTGATTCCGTGCGCTTGGACTGCTGCCACTTGGACATCCGCACCGTGTCATCGACAACGTAGAACACGGCAGGGTCAAGCCCGAAGCCCTCAAGGATTGAATCCCAGTCCACCGAGAGTTCGATGGGGGCGTAGAGTTCGCCGGTCTGGAACTCGCCGCCGTCGGGCCCGACCTCGACGGAGGACTTGACGGTCTTCTCTTGGCGAAACTCAAACTCGCTTAGATCCGCGCACATACACACTCCCCTCGGCAGTGCAGGCGCGTGGAGTTCACGCGGAACTGCGCCCCTCGGCGCTCACAGGCGCGGTGGATGCTTGACGCGGTGATGTCGGGCATCTCGATAGCCGCTAAAATCGTCTCGCGGTCATCCTCGGGGAGTTCGTCGATGAATCTCCCGACCACACATTTCTGCGTGGGCTTCTCGTAAAACTCCGATAGGTCAACTGCCACAGTTCCTCCTCAGGTTATGCACAGCCCTGAGTGTATCAGAAACCAACTGGCGAAACCGTGACCTCTCCCTGCCAGACCGCAGAGGTGTGCGTCGTGTCCGTACCGCTAGAGGGCTGACCCGACCAGATGACCGACCAGACACCAGCGAGACCCGTGGTAGCGAGGTCGGCGTGGAACACTCCGGCGCTGTCGTTGACGATGGTGCCCGAGGGGTCGCCCGAGCCGTTCGTCCAGGTGTAAGTCGTGGAGGTCTGCCCTTGCACCGAGACTTGAAGCGTCACGATGTCGGGGTTGACTTTCGTGCCCGAGATGCTGGTGAAGGGGTAATCGGTGGTGGTGGCCCTGATTACAGCGCCCTCGAAAAAGGTGTAGGAGCTCATGCGTAAAACGTGCCTTTCGTAGTAGCGGAAGTGAACATGCCCTCGACGTTGCCGGCGTAGAACGTGCCGCGCACCGTAGATCCGTAGAACGTGCCCTCGACGGTTGCGCTGGCAAATGTGCTAGCAACGCTAGCGCCGTAGAACGTGCCCTCAACTGTGCCAGGGGAAGCCTTGAAACCGACCTTGCCGAGAAACCAGCCGATGAAGCCTGCGCCGAAATAGGGGCGCGTGTAATTCTTGCGTGAGGTCATGCCAGACCGACCCAGATGGGCGAGCCGCTAACTGCTGGGGTTCCCGAGATGGTCGTGGGAAGCGAGGCTACGGTCAACGTACTGCAACGCTGGTTGAGGGTGTTCGCCGCGACTGTGTTGGGGCCGACGTTGATGGCTGCCGCCGTCGCCTGGTTAAAGGCGAACAGGTGACTCGCCGCCGCCGAGTTTGTAATTATGCCGAGCCAGTAGACACCCGAGGTGGTCGGGGTGTAGGCGGTGCCGAAACTGCCGGAAGCCTGCGTGTTGGTCGTGGTCGTGGCGATGTTACCCGTGACAGCCAACTGCGTCGTGGCGCTGTAGAGGCCGACCGTGACGTAACTGCTACCGACACCCGTGGCGGTGATGACGTAGACGTTGGAGTACGTCACGCCTGCCTGAAGGTAGACCGCCATGAAATAGACCACGCCGGTCGTCAGCGTTAGACCACCCGTCGCCACCGTGTTCGTGCCCGCGTCATACGTCCACGCCTTCAGTCCATTCAACGCTGGCGGGGTCATGGCGACTGGGGTGACGTAGGAGAGCGCCGAGCCGTTCGAGGTCAGCACCGTGCCGTTAGAGCCGACGGCGGTGAGGTTCGTGCCACCGTTCGCTACTGGCAGTGTTCCCGTCGTGACGTGAGCCACAGATACGACGGTCGGGCTAGTCGATGTGCCGCTGAGGTCGCCCGCCAATTGGATAAGGCCCGAGGTTGTTGTAGTCGCCGCTACGGGACCGTAGGCCCAGCCAACACCGCTCGGACCGGTTTGTATGTATTGCCCGACCGACCCAGCAGCGAGGTTGGCAACTGGTAAAGAACCGGTCACACCCGTCGAGAGCGAGATGTTGGTGATGGTGTTGTTCGACCCGTTGATGGTTTTGTTCGTCAGGGTGTCCGAGGTTGCTTGACCGACAAGGGTGTCGTTCGACGTTGGCAACTGAAGGGTCCCGCCGCCGTTAAGAATTGCTGAGATGGTCGGGCTGGTGAGCGTCTTATTCGTGAGCGTCTGGGTCGCGGCGTTGAGAGTGAAGGTGTCGTTCTGCCCCGAAGGGATATTGAGGACGTATGTGGTCGATGCCGAGCCTGCCGTCGTCGGCTGAAGTTGAACGTAGGTCCCCATCGTGTTCGCTTGGTATTGGAGATACCCCGGAGTCGAGCCAGAGACGAGGCCGATGGTCGGGCGGTCAAGGCTGGGAGTGCCGATGCTGGGGCTGGCCTGAAGAACAACTGTCGAGCCCGAGCCAGTCACGCTGGACAGCCCGAACGTGATTTGCCCGTTGGAGTAAGTCACGGAGAGGCGACCGTTCCCGTCCGTGTTAAACGAGGGAACAGCCGAGGCCCAGTTGCCCGACGATCCGGTGGTCTCGACGATGCCGAGCCAGTACGCCTTCGGTGCAATCCAGACGGGGTTGTTCGCGCCAGCCTCGTCGATGCTTTGTCCGGTGCTGGGGTACAATTTCAGCCAGTGAGTGCTGTCGGTGTTGTCTACCCAGACCGCCTGACCCGTTGCGGAGATGTAAGGCAACTCAACGCCAGTGCCTGCGCCGCCGTTGGTCGTAGCCGTAGCGCCCGAGACGATGTTGTAGTTGTACGCCAGAGCGCCTGCAGAGGTCTGCGTGGAGCCTGCCGCCGTGACTGCGCCGGTCGTGCCGACCGTGCCGTTGCCAGCCGAAGCCCATGAGCCAGGCGTACCGCTTGCCGTGCAGACCCAGAACTTGCCGTACTGGTCAACGATGAAGTCGCCCGTGACGAACGTGCCGGAGGTCGGTGCGCCGTTAGTGGTTGCGCCGACGAAGCGAGCGCCAGCCGTTGCACCCGTGAGGCCCGTGGCTTTGTGGTCTGTGCCTACGATTTCGCCGCCGCCAGTGATGGCGTTGCCACCCATAGCGATAGCGCCCGACATCGTGCCACCAGCGAGAGGCAACTTGGTTGCTTCGGCGGCCTCCGCGCGTGTGGTCTCGGCAGAGATGGCGGTGCTGAGCGTTGATTCAGCCCCCTCAGCTCGTGTGACCTCGGCAGAGATTTGGTAGGCGTTTGAGGCGATTTGCTTGTTGAACTGTAGGCTTTCGGTCGCCGTCGCCACGGGGAACACGTTGAAGTTCGTGCCGTTGCCAGCCGAGTGTGCCTGGGCGGTCGTGCCGTCGTAGCCTCGCCCGTTGAGCGTTCCGTCAGTCCAGACTGTCACTACCCCCGTGGACGGGTTCAGCGCCGAGCAGAGAATCTTCTCCTCAGTCGCCGAGCCGAAGTCCACGTCCACCACGAACGGCCCAGACGTGCCCAGAGGGTTCGTCGTGAGCACACCAGTAAAGTCCAGCTCGTACCACGTCGAGGCAGAGCCCAGCGTAAAGGTCTGGCCCGTCGTGTAGGTAGCAGCGAGCGTCGAGGCGAGGTAGGTCGGCTGAGCGCTACCGGCGTAGGAGCGGATGGTGGTGGATGAGGGGTAGGACATCTAGGTTCCTTAGAGGCTGTCGTTGATGATGACCGTCGAAGAGTTGATGGTGGCGACTGAGGTGGTGACTTTCAGGTACCACATGGACGGAACACGGACGGGGATTACCTGCGAATAGACCACGGCGTTATTGGCAACGGCGGGGAAGATGACCGTGGAGGCTGCCGACGTAGATCCGAGCGCGACCGTCACTGTGCCAGCCGTGCCACCAGTAATAACGACGTAGTAGGTCGCCCAGGTCGAGGCGGTGTTCTGGACTGCCGTGCCCGAGGTCAGCGTGACCGTGCCACCGGCTGAAGGTACGCCGCCCTGAACCGAGGTCGAGACGAGCTGCACCTGTCCGGTGGTCGAGCCGCCTGGGGTGTGGGCTGCAATGGTGGTGGAGGCGTAGCCGCGACCGTTGCCGAGTGAGGACGAGTAGACCGTGACGTGGTTGGTGTCGTAGTTCGCCGCCGAGCAGAGAATTTGCTCGTTGTCAATCTTGAGCACGAACGGGCCCGAGGCGCCGAGGGGGATGGTAGTCATCGCGCCGGTTGCGTCTACCTGGTAGAGACCCTTGAGGCTGTAGACCTCGAACGTCTCGCCAGTTTTGAAGCCTGAGGCGATGGGGCCGACCAGCCACGTTGTCGAGGGCGTAATGCTTGGGGCGACGAGGTTGGAGATGCTTACTGACATGGGTTTCCTTTGCTTAGGGGGTTAGAGGTTTTCCTGCGACCACTTCGTCGCGTGTTCGGTGGTCAGTTTCCCGACCAGCCCGATGGGGAGGATGCCCAGCCAGCCACGCCAACCGAGGTGGATTAACTGGACACCCGAGAAGGAGGCGAGGACGATGTTCACGATGTCCGAGAACCCGTCCATGTTGCCGGCAAGTTTGTGCCGGCCCTGCGAGATGGCTTTGGTGAGCACGGTGTTGAGCACGTCGCGAAGAATCATGCACACGGATCCGATGCCCGAGTAGAGCAGAACAAGGAGCCAGGTGTGCACTAGTTCGCCTTTCGCAGTTCTTCGAGCATGACGCGGTGCTCGGCGAGCATCTGGCGCGTGGCTTCGCTGACTTCGAGGTGGTACTTCGCCAACTCCGACGAGATGCGGTCGGCTCGCTTGGCGGCGATGAGCAAGATGGCTCCCTGCAAACCTGCCAGGGTGGAGAGGGCGAGGTTGAGCAAGATGAAGGGGTAGGGGTCAAACGGGTGGCCCGTCTCGACGTTGTAGACCATCCACGTCGCCATCAGGCAGACGAAGCCGAAGACGAAGGGCCAACTCCCCATGCCGTGCCTCATAGCGTCGGCGGCGCGTTCTCCGAGGGTGCGCTCGTTACCTGTTCGGACGGCTGGATGGAACTGCCAGTGACTTTCGCGCTTCATAGCGAGCATTATCCTTGCTAATGGTTGATGGAGCGAGCGTTAAAGGCCCTTGTGAGCGCCCAGGTGCTTGTCGAGCTCAGTCTGCACGATGTCGAGTTTGTTGTCGAGGCGCAGGACTGCGGCTTCGATGCGGTTGATGGCATCACGCATGGAGGAGCCGCCGTTAGGTCGGTACTGCTTCTTGATTTCCTCGATTTCGGCAGCCAGGCGCTCGGAGGCGAGGTCGGAGGCTTTGACCGCGACCTTGTGGTGGACGAAGACGCGGATCTGGTTGATGGTCTTGAAGCCACCCCAGACGATGCCGACGAGGAAGCCGATGCTCACGATGAAGTTAATCCACCAGTTAGCGGTGTTGAGGCTCAAAGCAATCATGACTTAGGCCCCTCGATGATTTCCTCGATGAGGTGCTCCATCTTGGCAATCGGGCCCGAGTGGACAGCCTCGGCGCTCTCGGCCTCGTGAGGGGCAACTGGGGCGCTCTGCGTGGCTTCTGGCTTCGCTTCGATGTGCGCAGGCTCGACCGGCGGCTGGGGCTTCGGCTCGGCGGTGGCTACCGGCTGCACTTTTGGAGCAGTTACGCTTGCACTTTCGGCAACTTTGACAACGGGCTTGTCAAGTTCGTGGGGGGTGCGCACCTTGTTTGCGCCGGTGTGGAAGCGCAGGTAGGTCTGGGGCTGGCGACCGTCTTGGCTGACGTAGACGAGGCTCGGGTCTCCCTGCTGGCCCATCGAGATAGTGAGGGGGTCGTGCCCTGGCTCAACGACGAGGGCGGTGTGCCAGCCGGTTCCAGGGCCATAAACGATAACGTCGCCGGCCTGCACCTGCTCACGGGGGATGATGAGCCCGTGGCTAAGCAGTGTGCCGGTGTAGCCCTCATGGTCGTAGTGCTGACCGTTCGGGTCATCTGCGCCAGCGAGCCAGTAGCAGAGCGTCACAAACGCTGAGCAGTCGCAGTCAATGGGGAACTTCGGGGGCCAGACACCGATGGCGCTCATACGCGCTGGGCCTTCGCTGTAGTTCATCTCGGCTTTGTGCTCCATGAGCCAGTGGGCCCATGCGACGATTGCCTGTCGAGTGTCTGCCATGTTTCTCCTTAGTTAATGCCGATGACGGTGATAGATCCGAAAGCGGCGGTTGCGGTTCCCGTGCCGAGCTTCGAGTAAAGGTTGAGCGAGAACGACTGCAAGCCAACACCCTGCCCGAGAGCATTGGGCTGGTAGATGTACGCCCCCGAGAAGGCGTTGGCGCTGGTCGTGGTCACGTCGCCAATCTGGTAGGCGTAGAACGGCACTGCCGAGGCGTTGAGGCTGAGGCCGGCGAAGATTTGCGTCGATGCTGATGCCGCGCTCAAGGTCTGGGCGAACGAGAACAGCACGAGGTAGGTGTTAAACCCTCCCGAGACCGTGACCGAGGTGAGCAGTCCACCTGCGTAGGCGTTGGTCAGCCCGACACCCGTGTTCGTGGGTGTGCCCGATGACCACACGCCACCCTGTCGCCAGAACGAGCCGTCCTGTCCGTCGCCGAGTGAGGTGAGCGTTGCGCCGTAGGTCGAGGTGTTGCGGATAACCATTATGACCTCACGGGGTACGGGTCGAGTGTGTAGGTGGTGTGGAAGTAGCCAGGCTCAGCCTGAAACTCGTGCTCGATGCTCTCGATAGCCATCTGCAGATTCACCACGCCGGCTCCGGCAGCGTTCGGCATCGTGCGCTTAAAGGTCACAACGTCGCCGAAGTTCACGGACAACTGCAGGCTCACGTTCGCACCGTTGCCGGTCTCGCTCATCAGCCGGACGCTGTTCACTCGGGGCAGTGGGCCACGGAAGATGTAACCGAGGAAGTACGCCGCCGAGAGTGCGTCGTTGAGCGAGGTGGAGACCGTCGAGGACTTGCTCAGGGTCGAGAAGCCCCATCGGTTCTCGGCTGAGGTGTTCTCGTAGATTTGGTCTACGCCGGACTGTGGGGTGATGCGCACCGTTGTCCAGGTGTCGGCATCGTCGAGCACCCAGTCCAGCGAGGTTGCGTCGTAGGCGTAGCCCGAGTTGTCATCGCTCAGCGTTCCCGAGGAGGAGAACGTGCGCGGTGTCCATGAGTACGTCGGCGCGGCTGGTGGGGTGTTCGGGGTGAACGACCAGGTGCCGTAGTAGTTCTGCGTAAAGAAGTGCAGCGATCCGTCAGGCCACTGGAAGAACGAGCCAATGTCGGTGTCCGTCACCTGCTGAATCAAGTCCAGCGCCGTCGAGGTGGTCACGGGGCTATCCCAGTAGTAGGGCTCGACTGCTGCGTAGCCGTTGCTCGATGAGCCTGCGACGTAGGCGTTCGTACTCTGGTAGGCGTTCGAGATGAGCAGGGTGTTCGGCAGGTAGCTTGAGCTCGTCGCCGTAGAGACCGTAGCGAGGGCGGAGATGCTGCCGCCGGTAATCGTGCCCATGCCTGCCAGGGTCAGAATCTCGGCGATGCGGTCGCCCGAGAGCACCTTGCTTGTCGTGACGGGGTAGCCCAGTTGCAGGAGCGTTCCGGCTCGGTAGCGCTGCTGAATTTCTTGGGGCAGGGTCGAGGTGCTGGCGTTGTTCGAGACCACGATTTCGTCGATTTGCCCGTTGTAGGAAGCCACGCCCGAGGCGTTAGCGCCGACGTAGAGCGACCCTGCGGCGAGTTGCGTCGAGGACAGCCCGAGGGAGTAGAACACGCCGTCGCAGTAGAGCTGGGGCACTGAGGAGGTGTTGCAGACGATGCCGACGTGATGCCAGTAGCCGTCGTTGACCATTGTGGCAGTTGCGGCGAGCACTCCCCCGACCGTCGCGGTCAAGACACCGGCCTGCGTGATGGTCATGGTGATTATGTTGCCGCCCGAGTTCACCGTGAGGATGGAGTTGCCCTGCACCTGCTGGCCCAGAATCCAGAAGTCAACACCCGTGCAGAAGGACGGGGCGACGATTTGCAGGGTGGCTCCGGCGATGTTGGACGCGCCCGAGAGGTCTGCGCAGCCGTCGGTGTCGTAGATGATGACACCGTGCTGAGGGTAGGAGACCTGCCCGACGAACGACCCGTTTGACCCTGCAGGGCCGTAATCGTAGAGCGTAGTCAGGTAGGCGAGGCCGGTCGAGGTGCTGTCACCCGTAACGGACGCGGCGACGGTGAACGAGGTCGAGGTTGCGGCGGTGATGGTGGCGTTGGTCTGGTTGAGCGTGGTGATACCGGCGAGGCCCTGAATCGTGACCACCTGCCCGACACTGAAGGTGTTCTGCGCCTGGTAGACGATGGTAGATCCGTTGCCGTGCGCCGAGGTGACGGTGACGGCGGAGTAGTTCGAGCACCGATACCATGAGCGCGTCGAGGCCGAGAGCGCGTAGCCCTTCCAGAACGAGGGGCGGTAGAGATACTTGAGGCTCAGGTACTTGGTCAGGTCTGAGGCTTCGATGTCGAGGTCGGAGTTGAGCTGGTCGGCGACCTTCTCCGTCACCGTGTCGATGATGCCCCAATACACAGAGTAAGAAATAGTATTGTAAGTGCCCATTATCGCAATAGGCAGGCGAGGGGCGATGACGGCGCTCTGCCCGTTGACTGAGGCGTTCGTAAAGAATCCGTCGCGGTTGTTGAGCGTCATCTTGAGCGTGGCGGCTTCCACGCGGTCGAGGTAGTGCTGCTTTCCCGTCTTGGTCGTGAAGTCTCGGACGTACTTGGACACGTTCGTCCAGTAGGTGTTCGATGCGCCCGAGGCAGGAAGCGCCTGCTGGTTCGCCGTCGCCAGGGTAGCGCCCGAGGCGGTCGGGTTGAAGGCAATCCAGATGTCAAAGGCAGGAAGCGTCGCGAGTGTCAATTCAGTCGCCTCTTAGTCGTGGGTGGCGCAGGCTTAGCCTGGGCGGTCGTGCCGTAGAGGTTCCCCATCCGGCGCACGTCCTTCGTCTGGGCGTTTCGGACGTGCATGGCGAGGGCCTTAACGAAGGCAGGGTGCGTGGCTAGTTTCTGGGCGAGAAGGTCGAGGTCGAGCTCGATGTTCCACTCGGTATTGTCGCCAGTTAGATCCGCGTCGAACTCAGCCATTACTTGCCAATCGTTCCATGACCGCGCACGGTGACAGTCACCTTGTGCGTCGTCTTCTTAGGAGCCACTGGGGTCACGCCGAGCCCTGGCTTGTAGCCGTAGATGCCCTGTGAGCCGCCCAGCCCTCGGTCGTACATCGCCATCGCTCGCTCGTAGCCTGCGGAGTGGTTACCCTTTGTAAGACTAAGGAGCAGGTACTCAGCGACGAACGGGGCGGCTACGATACCGACTGCGGCTCCGAGGCTTGTGCCACCGGCTGCTGCTGCGGCCCCCTCTGCGCCGAGGGCGACACCTGCGCCCGTGGTGGACGTTGCGGCGACTGTTCCGGCTTCCTCGGCTGCGACACCGACACCGAACTTGGCTAGGACGCTTGAGAGGACTGCCCACAGTTTTACGCCGATAGAGGCGGCAAACAGGGCGATGGCGGTGTCTGAGGCGATTTTGGCGACGAGGGGGTGCGCCTTGAAATAGCCGATGAGCTCGTTGGCCCACTTCAGCACGTCGGCGACCTTCGGCAGAAGGTACTTGCCGGCTTCGATGAACAGCGCGTCCACCTGGGCCATGACAATCTTGAATTGCGGGCCAAGTTGCTTGACGGCCTCGGAGAAGCCCGACTGCAGGGAGCCCTTACCAGCGCCAGCGACTTTCTGCTGGATGGTGATAAACGACTGCAGGTTCTTGATTAGATCCGAAGCAGCGCCGCCACCGGACTTACCGAACACGGCGTTCACCATCTCGGACAACTTGGCAGCCGAGCCACCAGCCTGGTCTTTGATGTAGGCGAGCATCCCACCTATGTTGCCCTTGCGAAGGTCGGCGGCAAGGATGTTCTGGCTCAGGTCGGCTTCGTTGAGTTTCTTGATGTAGGACGTGGTGGGCTGTTCGAGGCTAGCGAAGCCACCAGCGAAGGCTGAGATGGACTTCGTGGGGAGGCCGACCTTAGCAAACTCAGCGCCCAGGGCGGTGACGGTAGAAAGGTTGAGCCCGTAGTTGGCAAGTGCCACACCGACGCGCCCCGAGAGCATGGATTCCTCAGCTTGGAGACCGCCAACGAACTCACGCGAGCCTGCGACGAGTTTGCCGGTCAGGTCGTTGACGCTCATGCCCTTAGCGATTTGGAGCGACTGCGCGGCGACGATGGCTTTGGTGGTGTCAGCGACTGAGGCGTTCGTGACAACGGCGGCCTGCGCTGCGGCAGTCATTACGTCTATCGCTTTCGCCCCTCGGATGCCAGCCTGCTCGACGGTGAGGGCGGCGTTCGTTAAATCCGTGGTGCTCACGCCGGTCTTGGTCGAGATGCCGAGGATGGCCTTGCCAAGCTTGTCGGCTTGGTCGGCGGTGAGTCCTGCCTGGTTCTGCAGTTTGTCGAGCGATTCCTGGAAGGTGTAGGCCTTGTCGACGGCGTAGGCTCCCATAGCAGCGCCGATGCCCAGAACGGCGGTCGAGGCTGTGTTGGCGAACTTGTTCATCCTGCCGCCAGAGGCTTCAGCGATGCCGCCGAACTCCGCCATCTTTGCGCCGGCCTCGTCCATCTTCGCCATGTATTCACGGGTGTCCGCAAGAAGCGTGGCTACAACTGTTGGCAGCATCCCCATTGTTCAGTCCTATT